>QWCH01000313.1_pt1 | contig 241921 bp, 240 predicted proteins | sample 1972671 | NCBI WGS metagenome assembly QWCH01 (sample SAMN09866713, study PRJNA288562) | Human gut metagenome isolate term3_stool, whole genome shotgun sequencing... | isolation source: gut | host: Homo sapiens | place: USA: California | reverse complement strand
GGTAAAACTAAAAATCCAATGAAACTAGACCTAACAACAGGAGATGCAATAACACCAAGGGAAATAGAATATACCTATCCCTGTATCTTTAGCAAAGAAGCTATAAAAATAATGGCATATCCACTAGAAACAATTTTAGCAGAAAAATACGAAACAATCCATTGCCACATTTAGAGTTGATTTTATAGAATGTATTTTTGTAATTGCCATACTAATCACCAGAACTTTCCTTTGATTTATTAAGAAGTAGGGGATGGATCTGCCATATTTCTCTTGATAATTTTTCTATCTCTTTATTCATCGATTCAATTTCATTCTTGTAAATAAGGCCAGTTGCATTAGTAGCTTTTGCAATCTGGTTTATGTTATTTGTTGCATTCGAAAGTAGCCATTGTAGGTTTCTAAATGGTTCTAGGTCTACAACATAAATCTCTTTTTCTTCTTTAGTAAGTTTTATTTCTATTCTTTCATTTCTAAATCTATTTGCCATTTTATTCTCCTTATAAAATATATTTCGGGGTCTTATAGGGTTCTCCCTAACAAGCTAAAATTAGCAGTAGACTTCAACCAGTCGCTAATAATATTAGCTCCTGGGAAGTCCTTGCATAGCACCTACCAAACACTAAAGTAAACTTTCGTGTGGTTAGGTGCGTAAAAAAATGGAGCATTCCGTAAAGGTCTACTCCATTAATTTTTTCGTAAGTGTCCGTACACTTACTGTGCTTGCGATAAAAGTTATTAAAGTTAATTATTAAAGTAAAAGTATTAAGTGTATGCTGATTATTTGATAATAATTATTGACAAAAAAAGAAAAAGATAATAAGATTATTTTAGATAATCATATTATCTAAAATAAAACAATTATCTAACCATGGGAGGTAGATATAATGTCGTATAGTTCAGATTTAACAAAAAATAGAATTTTAGAATGCGCGAAAGAGGAATTTTTAGATAAGGGCTTTGAGAAAGCACAGGTGGCTGGAATTGCTAAATTGGCAAATGTAACTACAGGAGCAATTTATCGTCATTTTAAAAATAAGGAAGCCTTATTTTTTGCTCTAATCGAAGAGGAATATAATTTCACTCTAAATGTTGTTGCTGATGTTGAAAAAAGGAGTGAACATAAAACTATTCAAATAGATTCTCATTCAGTCGATGATGAAGCTATCATAGAAAATTTATTTCTGGAAACAATGCTATTTGTTGATTATATGTATGCACATTTTGATAACTTTAAGCTGATCTTTGCATGTAGCAAAGGGTCTAAAGTGGAAAACTTTATTGAGGATATTACTGAAAGATATACAGCTAAAAACATGAAGCTCATTCATTTTAATGCTAAAAAAGAGCAAATCAACACAGAAATTAAAGAGTTTGAGGTTCACGTTATTACAAAAGGCTATATAACTTCTTTGTGCGAGTGTGTTCTTCATAGCATTCCATACCAAGATGTTAGCGAATATATCAGAAGCATAGTTACTTTTCAGTATTATGGTTGGCAAGGATTGATGAAGATAAAAGAAAAATAATTTTTTTACCAGCAAGTTAGCCTAATCGAACTTAATTGTTGAATGAATGGAGGCTTTATTCTTGGAAAATAAAAATAAAAGTGCTATTTCAGAGTTATTTAAATACGCTGGTAGCGAGAAAACACAATTATACAAATCAATTTTGTTAGCGATCATAGGGGAAGTATTTGGAATGATTCCCTTTTTAGCCATAGCAAAGTTGATAGAAAAAATTTATCAGTCAGAACTGTCATTTCAAACAGTGCTTTCTATAACTCTTGTAGCTTTAGGTGGACAAATTTTAAAAGGCATTTTTACTTTGTATTCAACAATGACTTCACATAAAGCAACATTTCACATTTTGAAAAATACAAGAAGCTTAGTTGCAGCAAAAATGTTAAGAGTGCCTATGGGGGTAATGATAGATACACCTATAGGTAAATTTAAAAATTTAATTGTAGATACAGTGTCTAAACTGGAAGATTCTATGGCTCACTTTATGCCAGAAATAACATCAAGTTTGATATCTCCTGTTTTATTTTTAATTCTGATTTTTGCTTTAGATTATAGAATGGGTTTGGCTTCGCTACTTACAATTCCTTTGGGAATGCTTGGATATATAGGGATGATGAAAGATTATGAGTTTAGAAGCAAAACTTATACGACTGCTCAAAATAATATGAATAGCACATTAGTTGAATATGTTAATGGCATTGAGGTCATAAAAGCTTTTAATCATAGTACATCTTCATATGAAAAATTTACGAGTGCAATTCAATTTTTCCATGATAGTACACTTGCTTGGTGGAAACAAAGTTGGTTATGGTCAGCATTTGTTCAAGCAGTTATGCCGTCAACACTTTTAGGCACTTTGCCAGTTGGTGCATATTTATATATGAATTCTCAAATATCTCTATCAAATTTCATTGTGTGTATTATCTTACCTATCGGCTTTATTGCACATTTAATGAAAATCGGAAAGTATTCGGAGCAATTCAGTATGGTTAAGGCGAGTTTAGACGTGATAGATGAATTTTTATCGAAAGATGAACTAAAAAGACCAACAGAGAGAGTAGTTCTTGATAATACGCTGTATCGTTTTGAAAATGTTTCGTTTGCTTATGATAAAGAATTTGTATTAAGGAATATCAGTTTTGAATTAAAACCAAATACAGTAACAGCACTAGTTGGCAGCTCAGGGTCCGGAAAATCAACTATAGCAAAGTTAATGGCTGGCTTTTGGGATCCAACAGCAGGAAACATAATTTATGGAGGTAAAAAAATTTCTGAAATTCCATTTGAACAGCTAACAAGTGAGATAAGCTATGTTGCTCAAGATAATTTTTTATTTAATACAAGCATAAAAGAAAATATTAAAATGGGAAATCCAAATGCAAGTGATGAGGAGGTTATTGAGGTGGCTAAAGCTGCATCTTGCCATGACTTTATTATGGAACTTGAAGATGGATATGACACAAAGGTCGGTGATGCAGGAGGCTCTTTGTCGGGTGGAGAAAGGCAAAGAATTACCATTGCAAGAGCAATGTTAAAACAATCTAAGGTAATAATTTTAGATGAAGCAACTGCATTTGCGGATCCAGAAAATGAATACCTCATTCAAAGCGCAATTAACAATCTTATTAAAGGAAAGACTCTTATAGTGGTTGCTCACAGACTTTCTACTATTACAAATGCTGATACAATCCTTGTTATGAAAGATGGAGAAATTGTAGAGAATGGAACTCATGAAAATCTTGTGAAAAAAGGTGGAGTATATGCTTCCTTGTGGAAAAATTATGTGGGCAGACTAGATGACGGAAAGGAGGCGATTTAAGTGATTGCGATTGTAAAACGAATATTAAAAATATCAGGGAAATATCGAAAAAATGTAATCCTTGGTCTTATATTTAGTGGATTAAAATCATTTTTCGTTTCTTTGATGTTGTTGGCGGTTTTATTGATTATGATTAATCTTGAACAATTGAACATGACTATTATTATGCAGGCAACAGCGATTATAGTTGTGAGTATATTCGGCAGATTCATATTTCAGTATCTTTGCGATAGAAAACTTAGTGCTTCAGGCTACGAGATTTTTAAGGATAAAAGAATTGAAATAGGCGAAAAATTAAAGAAAGCTCCGATGGGATATTTTTCAGAAAAAAACTTAGGGACAATTCAAGCTGTTTTAACGACAACTATTTCCGACTTAGAAGCTATGGCAATGCTTGCGATGAACTTTATTGTTGGTGGATTTTTCCAAGCACTAACTATGACAATCATGTTATTAATCTTTTGTTTCCCGGTAGGGATGGTGTCTTTAATTGCGATAATCCTTGGAATAGTTGTTCTTAAATTAATCACAAAGAAAACTGAAAAATATTCTCCTATTATGCAAGATTCGCAGGAAATATTAGTTACAGAAGCGATTGAATATATCAGAGGAATTTCAGTGCTTCGTTCATTTAAGAAAGGGACTGATGGAAAAAATAAAGTTGAAAAAGCTTTTATGAGGAAATGTGAAGTTGATATAGAGGTCAATGAAGGTTCAGCTTATTTAATGAAATTATATGAAATGATTTTCAAGGTAGCAAGTTGTGCCTTAGTGTTTGTTGCTACGGTTTTATATATGAATTCACAAATTCCACTTTCATATGCACTGATGTTTATAGTATCAGCCTTTCTGATTTTTTTGGAATTGGAGTTGGTCAGCGATGGAGCTTTTTTAAGTAGGTTGCTTGCAACACAACTTAATAGACTAGAATATATTTCGGATATACCTTCACTTGATGATGGTGGAAAAGAGATTGATTTGGATTCCTATGATATTGAATTGAAAGATGTTTGTTTCGGCTATGGAGAAAGGGAGATTTTGAATAATATAAACTTGCAAATAAAGTCTAATAGCAGTTTAGCCATTGTGGGTGCTTCAGGTTCCGGGAAAACAACGCTATGTAATCTGATAGCAAGATTTTGGGATGTAAAAAAAGGTGAAGTTCTTATTGGTGGACATAATGTTAAGGATTTTACTTCTGAAAGTCTTTTAAAAAATATCAGTATGGTATTTCAGAAGGTGTATTTGTTTAATGATACGATTGAAAACAATATAAAATTTGGAAATCCTAATGCTACACATGATGAGGTGGTTGAGGCTTGCAAGAAAGCATGCTGTCATGAATTTATAACAAGCCTTAGTGATGGGTACGATACTGTTGTTGGTGAAGGCGGATCAACATTATCCGGAGGAGAAAAACAGAGAATTTCAATTGCACGAGCAATTCTTAAGGATGCTCCAATTATTATACTTGATGAGGCAACATCAAGCGTAGATCCTGAAAACGAGTATATGTTAATCAGTGCAATTAAGGAATTAACAAAAAATAAAACGCTTATTAGTATTGCACATAGACTATCTACAGTAAGAGAAGCAGATCAAATTATTGTCATTGATCAAGGTAGAATTGTGCAACGAGGCAATCATAAGGAACTAATTGGTCAAGATGGAGTATATAAACATTTCATTGAAATTAAAAAACAATCTATTGGTTGGCAAATATAGGTGATGAAATGGAAGATGTAGTTATTGATTTTGATAATGTAAGTTTCAGTTACGGAACACAATCAGAAGGGAGTCTAAGCAATATAAATTTCAAAATTAAAGAAGGAGAATTTATTTTGCTTACTGGTCAGTCTGGTTCAGGGAAAACAACTGTTACAAGATTGATAAACGGTTTGATTCCACACTTCTTTCAAGGGGTTTTAACTGGTTCTGTGAAAGTGTTGGGAAGTGATATAAAATCGTTGACTCCTGGAGAAATGGGTAAAAGTGTTGCCTCTATATTTCAAAATCCACGAAGTCAATTTTTTACAACGAATAGTACCAATGAAGTGGCATTTGCTCTTGAAAATTATGGAATAGATAGAGATGAAATGATAAATAGAGTAAATTGTTCGTTTCACGATTTTGAAGCTGAAAATCTTATGGATAGGGATATGTTTTCTTTATCTAGTGGTGAAAAACAGAAGATAGCGATTATAGCTGCAAAAACCTTGAATCCCAAGATTTATGTTTTTGACGAGCCATCTGCAAATTTAGATATTTATTCAATTATTAAACTGAAAAAAATTATGGAGTGGTTAAAGAAACAAGGAGCTACAGTAATTGTTTCAGAGCATAGATTGTTTTACTTAAAAAATTTGGTAGATAAATGCTTGATAATGAAAGATGGAAAAGTTGATAGAGAATTAAAGAAAAATGATATTGCTAATTTGAATGATTCAGATATTAGAGCGTATAAACTTCGAACATTTAAGTTAAGTGATATTAAATATGAACTAAAGAATAACTTTATTATTAACAAGCAAAATGCAGATTTTAAAGTGGAAAATTTATCTTTTTCCTATAATGTCAATCATTCTATTTTGAATAATTGTAATTTAGAAGGAAATTTTGGTGAAACAGTAGCTATAGTTGGACACAATGGAAACGGCAAAACTACATTAGGGAAAATAATGTCAGGTTTATTGAAAGCAAAAAGTGGACAATTTTTTATTGAAGGCAAACTTACAAAGCAAAAGAACTTATATAAAAGTGTATATTTTGTAATGCAAGATGCAGATTATCAATTGTACTCCGATTCTGTTGTTTCAGAGTTAACGCTCAGTTCTATGAATAGTATTAAGCAAAATGATGAAAAAATAGAAAATGCGATGACTTTATTGAATATTTCATCATTAAGAAATAGACATCCGCATAGCTTATCAGGAGGGCAAAAGCAGCGAGTTACTATTGCAGCTGCTGTAGCTTCAAATAAAAAAATTCTGATTTTTGATGAGCCAACCAGTGGACTTGATTATGAGAACATGAAAGGTGTATCGGAAGCAATAAATTATCTTCGTAAAAAAGGAAAACTGATTTTTGTTATTTCTCATGATTTAGAGTTTTTAAGTAAAGTAGCAACTAAAGCAGTTTTTATAGAGAACAATATTATCATTCAAAGCATCAGCTTAAAGAGCAGTGATGATTTTGAAATAATAAAAAGATTTTTATTACAGAATGAGAGATATGAAGAATGAACAAATCTTGTAAACAAAATGGAATAAGATATGATCCAAGGATTAAGCTGTTACAAGTTTTAATTATAGGAATTTTAGCATTTACATTAACTGGTAAAAAGTATGAAGTTCTACTTTTTTTATCGGTGTTTGCATATGGAATGATAAGTGGAATTTACAAAACTTGTTTTAAATTCTTAGTTTTATATGTAGTGTTGTTTATGGTAGCAGAAATAAGTCCTTTATTTATTTCAACAACAATACACTACTTTATCATTCGCTTTGTAACATTGACATTTGCGGCTATTAATATGAGTAGGACAAGTGATGTATCTGAAGTATTAGCTTCCTTGCAAAATATGAAAATCCCATATTATATAAACATTCCATTGGCTGTTATATTAAGATTTTTTCCTACTTTGAAACATGATTTTATTTGTATAAGGCAGGGAATCAAAACGAGAGGGATTGATATTTCTTTCCTTGGATTTTTAAAACATCCTTTTAAAGTTTATGAAATGATGTTGATTCCTATGTTAATGCGAATGTTATGTACTGCAACTGAGTTGTCGGCATCTGTTGAGACACGAGGACTTGGAATTTCGTGCAAAAAAACTAGTTATACAGAAGTCAAGTTTCGTATGCTTGATATGTTATTGCTAGTAATAATGATGGTATTTTATATAACTATCATTATTATGAAAATAAAAAATATTTAAAAATAAGGAGAATGATTATGGAAGATAAAAAGAAATTTCAAATTAAAGATTTAATTATTACAGCACTAATGGTGTTATGCTCACAGGTTTTATACAGAGTATTATCCTTTTTGTTTGTAACGCCATATACAATGTTATTGGCTGTTCCAATATGGGCAATTATTGGAGCTATTGCTTATTTCTTAGTACCAGTTAAAACAAAAAATCCATGGATGATTTTATTGTTCTGCATACTTACAGGAATTATAAGCTTTTATCCTCCATATATAATTAGTTTGATAATCGCAGGAATTATTGCGATGGTAATTGCACAAACAAAGGGAATACAAAATTATAAAGGATTAACAATCGGTTATATAATATTTTGTGTTCTTGCTGGCTTTGGTGGAATGTGTGTTCCATTTCTTTTCTATGCAGAGCAAACGATTAAATCTTATGAAAAAATGTTTGGCAGTGAATACATGGAAACTTTAACCAAACTTGTTTCCCCTATGACCTCAGTAATATTTCTTGTTGTTATAGCGGTTTGTGCGTTGATTGGAGCAATAATTTCCAAGAAACTAATGAAGAAACATTTTGAAAAAGCAGGTATGATTTAATCAATCCATATTAGTGATAAAAAAAGGATTAAATAATGGAGTTAATTGACATCTGTTGTTTAAGTTCTACTGGTAATTATCATAAAAAATCAAATTTAAAATATAGGTAAAAAACAAATTTCTTTCGTTTTAGAGGATTTATGCCTTAGAGCATAAGTCCTCATTTTTTTATGATAAAATTAATCATTGAAACTTAAAAATACTATAAAAAATAAAAATTCTGGTTTCCGAAGAGGGCAAATTTCACTTTTTAAAGTGAGGGGTATTTTGTCATTTTTCTATAAAAATCAAAATACTTTGAAGTGTGAAAATTAGTTAAGTTGCTTAGGTGATCTTAGTATATTTTAAATTTAATCCAACTACAAACGCGAAAAATTAACTTACATAGGAGGTAAAATGCAAGCAATAAAGATTTATAGTATGAGATTTGCTATGTTATGTAGGCTTTATGATCTTAAATTAATTAATGATAAGGAATATACAAATATATAAATTTAGAAATCCTGCATTTTAAGTGGTTTTATAAGCATTTTGTATTTTAAAAAGATGAGAATGGACATGTAAGAAGGCTCAAAAAATTCCATGGACGTAAGAGTGGTTTTAAAAATCTGCTTTTTTTATTTGTAAAATTATTATTGATATTGAATGCATGGTATAATAATATTGATAATGAATATCAATAGGAGTTTAAAATGTTAAAAAGATTTTTTGAAAACGTGATTAAACCAAAAAATAATTTTGGTGGGCGTTTTATGGTTAAAAGCATGAATATTGGTCACGAGAAGTTAGCATCTTGGGGTCGATCATTTTTAAATATTAGATCGACTGATACTTTATTGGATCTTGGTTGTGGTGGGGGTAGAAATATTCAATATTTTCTAACTAAGGCTAATAAGGTATATGGGATTGATTATTCAAGGGCGAGTGTGGATATTGCAAGAATTTTAAATGATAAGGATATTAAGGATGGAAGATGTCAAATAATTGAAGGCGATGTAAAAAATATCCCTTTTGATGAGAAGACCATTGATATAGTTACTGCTTTTGAGACCATATATTTTTGGAAGGATATAGAAGATTGCTTTAGGGAGATTCATCGAGTTTTGAAGGATGGTGGCGAGTTTTTGATTGTTAATGAGGGTGCTTATAGGGAGCATAAAAATATAAAGAAGTGGGCAGATATGCTTAATTTTGAAGTCTATTCACCAGAGTACTTAACAAATATTTTAACCAGCATCGGATTTGCATGTGAATATCACTTGGATAATAAAAGTCATCTTGCTTTTATCGCTAAAAAAATATTGTAAATTACATCGGAGATTTAGTAATTGGAAATTGAAACTATAAATGAGAGGTTAGATTTTTGAAGTTGTTATATTTTTTTGATGACAAGTTAAAACCCATAACTATGCGTGGTAAGTATTATTGTAAACCAGAAGAAACTGGGATACTAGCTGAAGGTGTGAGTTGTATAAGGGAATATGATGTCAATATGTGGTTTTACACCAAGAATGGTAAAACGATTGCTGTTGACAGTGGCCATTTAAATTTCAAAAATATAGGAGATGAATTTCAAAAAATAAATATTAGACCAGAAAATATCAATCATTTATTTTTGACTCATCTGGATACAGACCATGGTGGAGGGATAGATAAGAGCGGTCATAATATTTTTCCTAATGCTCATGTTTATATGGGCGAGGATGAGAAAAAATATATGACGAAAGAGATTCGTAGGAAGGGTATTTTTTATAATTGTGTTGAAATCGCTGATGGTTGGACTCCGATAAGCGGAAATATGATATTTGATGTTGATGGGATAAGGGTCTAAGCTATTCCTGTGCCTCGGCACACAGTAGGTCACACTGTTTATGTAGTTGATGATAAAATCCTGATTTCAGGTGATTGCCTGGCTATAAATGAAAATAGAGGCTATGCATTTTTTGATTTTTTCACCCAAAATCTAATGAAAAACAAGGAATCCCTTATCAAATTTAGGGAGAAGTTAAAAAATTACAAGCTAAAATATATTTGCACAGGCCACAGTGGCGTCCATCCATATTCTGATAAGGTATTTGCCCATATAGACCAAAGCGCTGTGTTTGGAAAGAATAACCCCTTCCATAAAGATGGTGACTATAATCCTTTTGCAAAAAAATGAATAAGATGATTACAAAAAAATGTATGAAGATTAATTAAGAATCTAAGACAAAAAGTGCCTTTCCATTTATTTTGAATGGTGGGCATTATGTTTTAGATTATGGTTAATCGAAGTATATGAGGAAAGCACTACAAGTAAGGTGCTTTTTTTATTATCGCTTATGGTGGTAAAACAAAAAATTTAGGCGCTATTATCAGTGATCTATCTAAATGATAATTATTATTAAAAAATAATTGACAAAAATAAAAGCTGGGGCTATACTATAAATAGTTAGGCATACCTAACTATAAAATTTATTGGAGGAAATATGAAATTTAAAAAAATATTAATGGCACTAGCGATGCTTATTATTGCCAGCTCTTGTTCAAAAAATGTAAATAAAACTGATTCAGATGCTAACAAGCAAGGTGATGGTAAAAAGATTGTAACTGTTACAACATCATTTTTGTACGATATGGTTGATAATCTTGTGGGAGATAAGGTTGATAGGGAACTTATAATCCCTGCCGGTGAAGACCCACACCTTTATACAGCTAAACCACAAGATTTGGAGAAGATTAAGAAGGCTGATTTACTTTTATACCATGGTCTTCACTTTGAAGGCAAGATGGTTGATGTTCTCGAAAAGAAGGGCTCTGCAGTTTCTAGAACTTTCAAAAAAGAAGATATAGGTGAAATGGAAGAGGGTGGAAAGGTTGTTGTTGACCCACACTTTTGGTTTTCTATAAATCTATATAAGGAAGCTACAAAAAACGCTGCAGAAGATTTAGAAAAACTTCTCCCTGAAGAAAAAGACAATATTGAGAAAAATTTAGAAACTTATCTTGCTAAGCTTGATGACCTTGATAAGGAAAATAAGGAAAAAATAAACTCAATTCCTGAAGCTAGTAGGTATTTGATAACCCCACACGATGCATTTAATTATTTTTCACGAGCTTATAAGATTCCAGTAAAGGCTCCACAAGGAGTTTCAACTGACAGTGAAGTTGCAAATAAGGATATAGAAGATACTGTAAACTTTATTGTAAAGAACAAGGTTAAGGCGATTTTTGCAGAATCAACCACAGACCCAATGAGGATGGAAAAATTAAGGGAAGCTGTAAAGGCAAAGGGTTTTGATGTAAAAGTTGTTTCTGGCGAGGGAAAGGAACTTTTCTCAGATTCTCTAGCACCAGAAGGCCAACCAGGTGATACCTATATAGATATGTATAAACACAATGTTGACTTAATAGTAGAAAATTTGAAATAGGTGAAATTTTGAAAGATGTAATCATAAAAGTAGAGGACATGACAATTGCATACGCAGACAAGCCTGTTCTTTGGGATAATGATATTGATATAATTAATAATTCAATAACAGCTATAATTGGTCCTAATGGGGCAGGAAAATCTACCTTGATTAAGGGAATCTTGAACCTACAAAAGAAATTATCTGGGTCTGTATTAATTATGGGCAAGCCTTTTGATGAGGTTAAGAAAAAAATTGCTTATATTCCCCAGACAGCTTCTGTTAATTGGGATTTCCCTACAACAGTTCTTGATGTTGTCCTAATGGGTAGGTATGTCCACCTTGGTTGGCTCAAAAGGCCAACTAAGGATGACTATGTCCTTGCAAGGAAGGCTCTAGAAAAAATAGGTATGCAAGATTTTGAAGATAGGCAAATTTCGGAGCTTTCTGGTGGTCAAAGGCAAAGAGTTTTTATAGCAAGAGCTATAGCCCAAGATGCTGACATATATTTTATGGATGAGCCCTTGGCTGGTGTTGACAAGGTGACAGAAAAAGTAATTTTTGATTTTATGAAAGATTCTCAAATGAAGGGGAAAACTTCCATAGTTGTTCACCATGACCTTAATACCATAGAAAAATATTTCGATCATATTATTATCTTAAATAAAAAAGTAATTGCGCAAGGACCTGTTTCTGAGGCTTTCACAAAAGAAAATGTGGATAAGGCCTTTGTGAGGTAAGCTTATGGATATTTTTAGAAACTATTCTTTTATAATAGTTGCCCTTGGTACAGTAATTTTAGCTATGGCAACTGGCATAATCGGCTCTATAAGTGTTTTAAAGGGCAAGTCATTAATCGGTGACGCCATCGGACACTCTACCTATCCGGGAATTGTCCTCGCCTTTATGTTGTCAATGGAAAAATCTCCTATTATACTTCTACTAGGAGCAGCTATAGCTGGGGCTATATCTTTTTTCTTAATTGATATAATTGCTAATAATTCAAAGATAGATCTTGATGCTACTTTGGCTATTGTATTATCAAGTTTTTTTGGATTTGGCATGGTTTTAAAATCTTTTATCCAAGGCAACCCTACCTATGCAGGGGTTTCTCAGTCAGGACTTAAAAATTATATTTTTGGTCAGGCCTCATATATTATGAGAAATGATGTTAAGATAATATTTGTCGTTTCAATTTTTTCACTTTTACTTCTTCTAGCTTTCTATAAGGAAATAAAGGTTTATGTATTTGATGAAGTTTACGCTAAAACAATTGGTATAAATCCTGTTTTGATGAATACTGTAATTTTACTTGCTACCATGCTTTTAATTACAACTGGTCTTAAACTTGTTGGAGCAATTTTGATTTCATCTATGCTCATAGTGCCAGCAATTACAGCCCTACAATGGACTGATAAATTTCATGTGATGTTAATAATAGCTGGTCTTTGTGGTGGTATATCTGCCTTTGTTGGAACATATATTTCCACTGTCTACGATGGAATGAGTACAGGATCTACAATTATTCTTATCATGAGCTTTATCTCTTTAATATCCATGGTAGTTGGGCCAAGAGGAATGCGTAAAATGATTGTGAGGAAAAATTATGATGGACTTTCTTAGTTATTGTTTTATTGACAATTATCAAACCTTGTTGGTTCTCTTGGTTACAGCAATAGCATGTAGTTTAATTGGGGTTTTCCTTGTGCTAAGAAGACTTTCTATGCTCGCCGATGCTATTAGCCATTCAATCCTTTTGGGAATAGTGATTGCGTATTTTATAGTAAGGGAAATTACTTCGGTTTATTTGGTTTTTGGTGCTGCGATTTTTGGTGTAATAACAGTATTTTCCATAGAATCACTTTCTAAAACCAAGCTGGTTAAAAATGACGATGCAGTGGGAATTGTTTTTCCGATGTTTTTTGCCTTGGCAGTAATTCTTATTACAAAATATGCGAGAAATGTCCATCTGGATGTGGATGTTGTCCTAATGGGTGAGGTAATCATGGCTCCCCTAAATACTATGAATTTTTTTGGTTTAGAAATTCCTAAATCACTTTTGCAGATGTCAGTAATGGGCATATTGAATTTATCCTTCATAGTAGTATTCTATAAAGAATTAAAACTAACTACTTTTGACACAGAGTTTGCAAAAATAGCAGGATTTTCTGAAGTGCTTTTATTTTATGGATTAATGACTCTTACATCATTTACAACTGTTGTTGCCTTCGAGGCAGTCGGAGCTATTTTGGTAATATCCTTCTTAATCGCTCCTGCGGCGAGTGCGTATTTAATAAGCAAAAATCTTAGAACAATGATTATCATATCGGTCCTATATGCCATAATAAATTCAATCTTAGGATTTGTTCTTGCCATGTATTACAATCTTTCAATGTCAGGCATGTCTGCAACCATGGCAGGTATAAGCTTTTTAATCACATTTTTATTTAATAAGAATGGATTTTTGATGAAAATAATTACACGCAAGAAAAAGCATATAGAATTCAAAAAAGATGCCTTTTTAATTCACGTTGGTAACCACCAATCAGAAAAATATTCTAAAGAGGAATTAGGTCTTGCAACAATTTACAGGCACCTATCATGGAAAAAAGAAGATATAGAAAAATATAGTCAGATTTTAATTTCTGAAAATAAGATATTGGTAGATGAGGGTATTTATAAACTAACTGAAAAGGGCAGAATCTTATATATAAGTTTGCTAAAAGATTATGGATTATGAGGTAAAGATGAACTCTATTAGACAAGACTATATTCAGGCAATATATAGGCTTTCGAAAGATAAGGGCTATACAAACAATAAAAATATTTCAGATTATTTTTCGATTAGCAGGCCGTCTGTAAGCGAAATGATCAAAAAGCTAATAGAAGATGGGCTGGTTATCCAGGAAAAAACTAAAATATATTTATCCGATTTAGGGGACAAGGAGGCCAAAGCAATCTTGTCTAAACATAGGATTTGGGAGTGCTTCCTAGTAGATGTCTTAGGTCTTAATGGAGGAATAGTCCACGACCAATCGGACTTGTTAGAACACGTCACAAGCGAAGAAATGTTTACAGCCTTGAATAAATTTTTAGATTATCCCAAAAAATCACCAAAGGGTAAGAGAATCTATACAAACGAAAATAAGTGATATTTAAAAGCCAAGTTCAAATAGTAAGTGTAATTATATACACTTAAGATTGAGATTTGGCTTTTTTAATGTTTTTATTTACTTTCATCACCTAAATTTCTTAATTTATCAACTTGTTCTTCTTGTCCCAGAACTATTAAAACATCGCCTATTTTAAAGGTGTAGGAACCATGAGGGTTAAAAATCATTTTGTCATCTTCAAATTTTCTGATAGCTAAGACTATTAGGCCAGTTTTGTTTGGGATTTGGGCTTCTATTAGGTTTTTGTTCTCTAGGTAGGATCCTCTTTTGACTATTACTTCCTCAAGGTCTAGCTCAACATCTCCTACTTTAGTGACTACGTCTAAAAATGACATTATATTTGGCCTTATCATTAGAGATGCCATTCTTTTTCCGCTTATTTCTGTAGCTGAAAGTGTCTTGTTGGCTCCTACTTTCATTAGTTTATCGCTGCCTGATTTTGTTATGGAGTTTGAAATAATGTATATATCCTTATTCATATTCCTTGCAGTTAGGACAGTAACAATGTTATCAACTTCAGTATCTAGGGTAGAAATAAGGCCCTTGGCTCTCATGATACCTGCGTGGTCGAGGACGCTTTCTTCTGTGGATTGACCTTCAACTACCAAAATATCATGGTGGCTGTAATCATCTAGGTCTACACGGTTATTTGTAATTACTACAAAGTCTAATTTTTCTTTTATAAATTTATTTATAATAACTTCTGCAAGCTCACCTGATCCACAAATTATATAGTGATTAGTAAGAGCTGAAATTTTTTTATCCATCTTGCTTCCCTTCCACAAATCTCCAAGTTTTCCCTCAACAAACATGGCTACAACAGTTGTAAAAGTATAACCAACTATGCCTACTCCTAAAAAAATCATTAAAATAGAAAAAAGTTCAGATGCATCGCTAGTTGTGCCCACTTCTCCAAAACCGACTGTAGAAATAGTTATGACTGTCATGTAGAGTGCATCAACAAAGTCTACTTTTAGTAAAAGCTTATATCCAAGGACACCAACAACTAGCAAAAACACAAAGGCGCCAATAATTAATTTTAGTTTTCTTTTCTCATCCATACCCAGCTCCTTCTTTACTTGATTATAGTATATTTTGAATTAAAAAGCTAGACCATATTGAATAAGGTATAATTTATATATATTTAGGAGGAGATGTCATGGAGAAATTAAAACAAATGTTACCTTACTTATTAATAATGATTGGAATATTTTATGTATCACCAATGTTAATTATAGACACCGGCTCTGGCATGTTTATTCTATTAGTCCTAGTACCATTGGCTTGCTTATTAACATCCCTGGCTTACGGATTTAAAAATTTTTTTACTTTGACTTTTCCGATTTTAGTAATGCTAATATTTATCCCATCCATATTTATTTTTTATAATGATAGTGCGATTGTTTATGTTTTTGCCTATGGAGCCATATCCCTTGTAGGATCTTTTTTGGGAGCTAGCCTTAGTGGGAAGATTTAGAAGTGGTTTAGGAAAATTTATAAAGGAGTATAATTTGAAAGTTAAAAAGAGAACTTTATTATTGATAGCAGGCATAGTGTGGCTAATTGCAGGTTTTAATGTGGCAAAGCTTGGGATTTTATCTTTTGGCTTAGTAGAAAAGATTTGGTATTTGTATGTCCTTAGCATTTTGATTTTCATAATTTTTGGAACTATGTTTTATAAGATGAGCGAAAAACATACAAAAAGAATCATAGCCTATGAAGAAAAAAGACCATTTTGGAATTTTTTTGATCTTAAATCTTATTTGATTATGGTCTTTATGATGACTATGGGTATTGGTCTTCGTAAAGCAAATATTTTACCAGAATTTTTTATAGCCTTTTTCTACACAGGACTTGGCCTTGCCCTAGCACTTGCTGGGATAATTTTCATTTATAATTATATTTTCATAAAAAATTAAATAATGGTTGTTATTTATGAAATATTTCACAAAAGAATACTACAGAGAATATCACTTTATTTTGTTTGATGAACTTAAAGTCAAGTATAAATGCAAGTGAATCGGGAATTAGATGATGGTTAAGAAAGGGTATTTGGATTAGAAAAATGACTATAGAAAAAACTAGAGATTTTTACAAAGATTTTGATGACCTATGCGATTGTGCTTATTGTAGAAATTACATAAGAGAAATTAAGAAATCTTATCCAGATTTGACAGAATACTTGAATAAATTAGGTGTTGACATAGAAAAGCCATTTGAAACCATGCCAGGGGAGCCAGAAAATAGAATTATAGATTATTTTGGTGTCCAATATCTAGTGATGGGGGATAAGAAGGAATTTTCAAAAGAAAAGCTAGGAGATGTGGCAATTGACCTTGCAGAAGATTACCCAGATCCTAATTTAGATTGTAAATATTATGTGATAGAACTAGGTCCGATTAAATTAGAATGGACAGATGAAGGGGAAATATGAAAGAAATATTTAAAGAATTTTCAGAAGTAAAAGGCGAATATGTAGAAGAAATTGCTGGTCAATCACGTTTTGCTTATAGTATATCAAACTCTGATGACCTTTCTGAAATAGAAGAGACTGTAAAAATCGATGGATTTTATAAGGGAAATGAAATTTGTTTTTATGACTATAAAACAAGTGAAATTTACAGGCCTTTTGATCTTAAAAAGAACATTGCTTATGGTAGGGTAATTTTTATTGATAATAGTTTTTACATCTTGCAAGTAGACTTTAATGAGGGGCTTGTAAATATTTATAAGTATTATCCAGGAGAAATTTTAGAAAAAATTACCGACTACAAGGTAAAAGATTTATCAACCTATAACCTTGAACTTGTTGGAATTGACCTTCACCTAATAAGCCAAGACTCTGAAACGCTTGAAATCTATTATCCTTACAGAAAAACCGTTAAACTTGAAGTAAGCGAGTCGGCTCTTTTTATAGACGATGGCAAGGTTTATATCAATCGCTGGATTGAAGAAGGTTGGGATGATGAAAAAGATGAAGCAGGAGAAGACTACAAATATTATGATAAGCTAATTATTAAAGATTTTGATTCAAATATTATCGAAGAAAGGCTTGGCAGTCTCCACCAAAGCCCAGATGGAACCTGGTGGCTTGCATAAAAATGACAAATCTAGATATATTCTTAATTGATAATGAAATTTATAAGGCAAATCCAAATTGGTGGCTTGAAATTATAGAAATTTTCTTAAAACCTGGTATAAAATTTAAAGCAAGTTTTGAAAAAGAGCAGGTTAATATGTTGGAAAAAATTACTTCTTATGAAAATAATCTCAAAATTAGTGATGAAAAAAATCTTTTAAGGGTGGAAGGCATTACAAATAAAAAAATGATAAGGGATTTTAAGGCAATATACAAAGTTGTAAGCGGCGGTGGCATAGATTATTATAGTCCTTTTAACGGTATTGAAATAGGGGAAGGATACTCCAGTGCCCATCATGGAAGCGAGCTTTATCTATCAAACCTTAGTGAGGATGAGCTTGAAAAAATTTATAAAATAATAAATCCTTTAGACCAATATTTAAAATTTGATATAAGCTAAAAGTTTTTAAAAATCTTTTTAGGGTAGGAATATAGGGAAAAGATAAAGGGAGGATTGTTATGAGAAAAGAAATTAAAAGAGAATGGGATTTTGAACTTTATTTTAAACCGGATTGTCCATTTTGCCTTAAGGTTTTGAATTTTTTTAAGGAAAATGACATAATTAAATTTCCGTCATATAATACTGAAGATGTGACTTCTGGCTATGAAAACCAAGATAAGCTAATTGCTGTAGGTGGCAAAATCCAAGTGCCTTGCATGGTGATAGATGGCAAGGCCATGTATGAATCAGACGATATTATCGCCTATGCAAAAGAAAATTTCCTGGAAAAGGCCAAGGAAAACAAGGCTAAGAGGAAAGAAATTTTAAAAACCGAATAAAAAATGATGAGCTGGTGAGGATTCCTCCTGGCTCATCATTTTTTTAATTTTTTAGTTTTGGGACTCTTCAATTTTTAATTTTTTGCCAGCGATTTTTTTGTTGTTCATAGTCCTTATACATTCATAAACCACACTTTTTTCTACATCAACAAAGCTATAAGATTTTTGAATTCTGATTTGTCCTATTTTTTTATTTGGCACATGGGCAAGCCTGTTTAGGGCCTTTATTATCTTATCCTTGGTGAAATTATCCATCTTGCCCCTGTTTAAAAAGAGAGTTGTCATGTTTTCGTCTTTATACTTGTTCGATTTTTTCTTATTAGCAGTCGATTTTTCCTTTGGCGTGTCAACACCAGCTATTTTTTCGTGGTGATCTAGATTGTCTTTGTTTAGCTTATCTGATAAGAGGACTTGGGAGATGACAAAGGGATCGTAGCCTTTTTCCATTAACCTAATTAGGATTGATTTCTCTCTCTCAAGAGTAGTATAATTTTCAAGCTTTTCAATGATATCATCAACTACGCCAGTCTCTAGATTCCTATCCATTTGAACTAGGCTTGGGATTTGTGCTTGTTTTATTGTAGCCTTGGTGTATTTCTCGATAGCCTTAAGCCTTTCATTATCCCTGCCAGAAATAAGGGAATAGGATAGACCACTCCTGCCAGCACGGGCGGTCCTACCTATCCTGTGGACGTAATATTCATCAAGCTGAGGGAGGTCATAGTTTATTACCATATCAACATCGTCTACATCTAGCCCACGAGCAGCCACATCTGTAGCTACCAAAATATCTATGGTATTGTTTCTAAATTTTTTCATAACTATATCTCTTTGAGTTTGCTTGAGATCACCGTGAAGGCCATCTACCAGGTAGGATTTTTTGCTTAGAGATTCTACGAGTTTGTCAACTTTTCTTTTGGTATTGCAGAAAATAATGGCAAGCCTTGGCTTGTTGATTTCTAAAAGCCTGGTTAGGGTTTCTTCTTTATCAGCTTCTTTTAATTTTATAAAATGTTGGTCAATTTTATTTACAGTTAATTCTTTTGCCTTTATCTTGATTGTTACAGGATTTTTCTGATAAATCTTGGAAAATTCTGAAATTTCCTTGCCCATAGTTGCTGAGAAAAAGCAAGTCTGTCTGTCCTTATTAGTAGCATCTAGGATAAATTTCATATCATCCCTAAAGCCCATATCAAACATCTCATCAGCTTCGTCAAGTACTACGATTTTGAGATTATCAAGTTTTAAGACCTTCCTTCTCATAAGGTCCATAAGCCTGCCTGGCGTGCCCACAACTATTTCTACACCTTTTTTTAAGGTTTTTATTTGCTTTACAATCTGTGTTCCACCGTAGACAGAAAGGATTTTTATTCCTGTTTTATATTTAGCAAGATTTCCTATTTCTTTTGCAACCTGGATACAAAGTTCTCTTGTAGGACATAGGACAAGGGCTTGGGTAATACCGTTTGATTCAATTTTTTCTATAATTGGGATTCCAAAAGCAGCGGTCTTGCCTGTGCCAGTTTGAGCCTGACCTATAACATCTTTTCCATCTAAGAGGGGAGGGATGGTTTCTTCTTGGATAGGCGAAGGGGACTTAAATCCCATATCTGCAATTGCTCTTAATGTTTCTTCTGATATATATAATTCTTTAAATTCCACTATTTTTTCCTTTACTGATTCAATAAAAAAGGCAGCCGTCATTAGACAACTGCCAAATACTTATAGTATTATACTACAAATAATGAAAATAGCTCATAATTTCCAAAAAATGTTGAAATTTAATAATTTCACTTAAATTTTATAGGATTTGTATAAACACATATGTCTTCACCATCAATATTTATAGTTTCAACTGTTTTTCTAAGTTTTGTGTTTTTGCTGGTTAGAAGAGCCTCCTTCAAATCAAGAACTGGCTCTATGCAACAATCTGCTCCATCAAAAATATTTACCCATTCATCCCTTGTTTTTTCTTTAAATATTTCCCTTAAGACTTCTTTCTTCTCTTTATAATCAGGGCAAAGGCAACCAGCCACAATCCATTCATCCTTGCCTATTAATTTACAAAATTTTTCGAAAAATTTTGGTTCAAGAGCTCCGAAACTTAGGTACTTATCATCCTTTGTCTGGTAAAAACATAAAGTGACCCACCATTTAGGGAATTTTCTTCCCTGCCAGGATTCATTCCTGTCATCATAAGCCCAGCGCCAGTCATTGTGTTGTAGGCAATTACACTATCTAGGATTGAAACATCGATATATGATCCATTTCCAGTGGCATTTCTCTTATTTAGGGCAGCAAGGATACCTATAATTGCATTTTGTGCAGCTGCCATGTCAGCAACTTGCATACCATATAGAACAGGACCTCCATCTTTCCTTCCAGAGTGCCCCATGATTCCTGATAAGGCAAGGAAGTTAATATCATGACCGGCCCTATCTTTGTAAGGTCCATCTTGACCATAGCCTGTGAGGCTTAAGTAAAGTATATCAGATTGAACTTTTTTTATATCCTCGTAGGCAAGACCAAATTTAGCCATAACTCCAGGTCTAAATTGTTCAATTATGCAGTTGTATCCTTCTTCTTTAATCAGCCTAATAATTTCCTTTTGACTAGCTTCTTCTTTTAAATTAAGAAAAATCTCTTTTTTCTTGTTATTTAGCCAGGCCCTATTAGCTGAAAGTCCATTTTTTGCAAGAGGTTCGGAATCTAAAACCAAGTCTTTTCTGCCTGGAGCAGATATTTTCAAAACTTCAGCTCCCATTTCTGCAAGCATCCATGTAGCATAAGGCCCTGGAAGTAGGGTAGTAAAATCAAGTATTTTTAAATTGTTTAATAAGTTCATAATATCCTCTTTTCTTTATATTAATAATTTACCCATTAGTTTCATATTTAAAATCTGGTAAAATATTATTATGAGATTAACGCGTTTTTGGAGGATTTATGGAGTACTTTTTAATTTTAATGTTCTTAGCCTTTGCTATTCATAACCTAAGAGAAAGTAAGGGAAAGGAGATCAGAATAGATATTAGACCTATTTATAATATTATATTGGTTATAGCTGGGATTTTGTATTTAGCTTTAGCTTATAAAATAGGAAGGGGAATAGAGTCAGCTATTGCAGCAATTTCTGCTCTGTTTTACCTTTGGACAATAATTTATTGTCAAGGAATTGGTCAAGATGGATTTTATGTATTACTTGGGAAATCAACCATTAGGAAAATTGAATTTTCTAATATAAGAGATATAAAGATAGATAAGGAAAATTATAAGCTTGAATTTTATGCAGACTCAACAATTTACAAGCAAAAATATAAGAAAGAAGATTTTCCAAAGGTTCATGAAATTATAGGAAAATTTAAATGAAAAATCGCCCCAGAGGAGCGATTTTTTTAGTAGGTGAAAATACCTGTTGATATTAAAAACAAGACAAACATGATGACAGGTAAGAAGTACTTGGTCATTACGACGTAAAGACCTTTTTTGGCAAACTTCTTGCCACCATATTCCACTTCGTCTATTATCCATTGTGGTTTCATAATCCATCCTATAAAGATTGATGATAGGAAGGCTATTAGAGGCATCATGAAACTATTTGAAATATAGTCCATTATGTCTAGGAGTTGACCTGTTGAACCATTTGGAAGGGATACTTCAACGTAGAATTTGCTATAGCCTAGGGCAATTACTGCTGTTGCTATGAGATAAATAACAGATAGCACTAGGGTTGTTGATTTTCTTTCTGTGCCTAAGATTTCTATTGTGTTTGCAACTATAGATTCAAGTACTGATATACAAGAAGTTAGGGCTGCAAATGCTGCTAGAATGAAAAATATTAGTCCAATTATCCTACCAGCAGGACCCATTTGGAAAAATACCTTTGGTAGGGAAATGAACATAAGGCCAGGGCCAGCAGACATTCCTTCAACACCCAAAAATACATAAACAGCTGGAATTATCATTACACCTGCAAGCATAGCCACAGCTGTATCCATGATTTCTATAACTGATACTGATTTACTAAGATCTACATCTTTCTTTACATAAGATCCATAAGTAATCATGATCCCCATAGATACAGAAAGTGAGAAAAACAATTGACTCATAGCATCTAGGGATATTTGTAAAAATCTAGATAAGGTCATACCAGTAAAATCAGGCTTTAAATAAACTGCTAGGCCTTGGAGACCAGTTCTGATTTCATCATTTTCTCCACTTGATTTTAAGGTAAGGGAGAAAATAGCTATACCAACTACCATAATTAAAAGAATTGGCATAATAATTTTAGAAACTCTTTCAATTCCCTTCTCAACCCCGCCAAAAACTATCAAAGCAGTCATAACCATGAAGATTAGGCTGCAATAAACAGAAGCGTTTGAAGATATGAAGTTAGTAAAACAAGCATCTTCTGCAGCGAGTTTCATATCACCAGTTAAAAAATATTTTATGTAATTAAGTATCCATCCACCAATAACTGCATAATAGGTCATAATAATAACTGGTACAAAAAATGTAAAAATACCTAAAAATTTCCATTTTGAATGCATTGATTGGTAGGCATATATAGCACTCTTGCCAGTTTTACGACCAATCGCAAGGTCTGTAGTTAGGAGAACAAAACCGACTGTAAAAATTAAAGCCAGATATATAATAAGGAAAACTCCCCCTCCATCTTTGGCGGCAAGATATGGGAAGCGCCAAAGGTTACCTACACCGACGGCTGAACCGGCTGCAGCTAATACAAAACCAAGCTGGCCAGTGAATCCTTTATGTTCTTTCATAACAATTCCTCTTTTCTTATAATTTAATAGTCATATCATACCACCAAAAATTTATAATTAAAAGTTTTTTTTAATTTTTTTTCATTAATTTTATGGTAAAATATATTTTGAGATAGGAAGATGTTTGCTGTCTTGAAAATGAAATGAGGTGAAATGATGAAGATTGGAGTCAGTGCTTGTCTTTTAGGAGAAAATTGCAAATATAATGGTAAGAATAATTTTTCATCAAAATTAGAAGAAATTCTTAAAAATCATGACTTAGTAGCTATTTGCCCTGAGGTATTGGGAGGTCTACCAACTCCAAGAGATCCTGCTGAAATTGTTGGCGAGATCGTAAGGACCAAAGACGGGAGATCGGTTGATGATGAATTTAAAAAGGGGGCAAAAAAAGCCCTAGAACTTATCAAGAGAAGTAAAGTAGAGCTTGTTGTATTGCAATCGAGAAGTCCATCTTGTGGGATAGTAAAAATATATGATGGTTCTTTTACTGGGAAATTAATAAATGGCGACGGTATTTTTGCAAAATTATTAAAGGAAGAGGGAATAAAAGCTATTGATGTTGAAGATTTAACAAACATTTGATAAAAATTATGGTTCGTGGATTATGACCTATTAATCAGATGTGTTTATAAGCTTAAATGATAATGCCATGGACCTAATGAATAAGCTAGCATAAGCTAAGCCTGAAAGGGAGTTAAAAGTTCTTGAAGAAATAGTGGTTAAGACAGGCATATTTGAGTATATGTTCTGGGATATGTGCCACAAGCAAGAGACTTGGACAGAAATTTAAATCAATCTACTAATTGTCATGGATTGCCCGAAAATTTTCGGGTATTTTCTTTTGTATATATCTATGGGAGAAATTTGGGTATATATAGTAGAGAAATTAATTTGATAGGAAGGCTCGTTATGAATAAAAAAATTGCAATTCAAGATACTTATGGTGAGAGGTTTCAATATTGTTGGGGATGTGGTCCTAAGAATGAAGAAGGTCTACATTTAAAATCTTATCCGACTGAAGATGGTAAGCAAGTTGTTGCAAAAGTTAAACCGGCAAAGGCCTTTACTGGTGGGGTGCCAAACAATTTATTTGGTGGTATGATTGCGATGATATTTGATTGCCATGGTACTGCAAGCGCTGCATTTTTTAAACACAAATCTAAGGGGCTTGAGCTTATGGAAGATACAGTTATAGAAAGATTTATAACTGCCTATCTAGAGATAGATTTCAAAAAGCCAACACCTATGGATGAGGAAGTTGAGGTAGTAGCAAGCCTTGAAGAATTAGGCGACAGGAAGGCTATAGTAAATATGGTCTTAACTTGTAAGGATGAAGTGAGGGCTAAGGCGAAGATGGTCGCTGTAGCTGTTAAGGATAATATGTAGGTTATTATGAAGTTTGAGAAATGTTGTTGCCATAGAAATACGAAAAAATATCAGATTTTCCATATGCCAAGACCAAAAGACTGGGATAAGGACGTGATGGATGCCATTCAAATGCTATTGTGGTATATACCAAATATTGATTCTGTACAATCTTTTAGCGATGATCTTATTAGGAGTAAGGCCTTTGAAAACTTGACCTTTGCTTATGTACTAGATTGCCTTGGGATGAGCGAGAAAGATGTTTTGTTTATTAGACCTGGTGGTGAAATTTTCGATGAATATTGGGACTATTACCAGGGAGAAATTTGCACTTCTTGCCAAAAAATAATCCTGGTAAGGCAAAAAAATAAAACCAAGACTGAAGATTTATTAAGGTGCATAAGAAATGCAGTTGCCCATGGAGATTTTACAGTTGTTGGCGATATGTTTGTAGGTTTTAATGAACATAAGGGCGAGAAGAAGGCGATAATTAAGATAAAACCTAAAAATCTGATAAGAGCTTTAAGCAACATTTCAATTCAAGGTGAATATAACAAAGTTAGATTGATTGACGCGACCCTTAGGAAAAATGGTTTTAAAACCCAGATAGAGCCGAAAATTATTGATAAGGAAACTAAAAGATTCTATTACCTTGATATATTGGCGGAGAAAAATGGTCTTAAATATATAATTGAGATTAAGGATATTAGCTACAAGACTTATTTGAAAGTTCATGAATTTATGGAAATCTTGGCTAGTGTTGATAAATATAGGAAGGCACTTGATAAGGAAAATACCAAGCTAGTCTTAGTTATAGATGAAACTAGATTAACTAAAGAATGTTGGGAAATGGCGGCTGGTTTTGATGACTTGATAGTTATTGACCTAAACAAGCTGATAAATATGCCTGAAACTGTTAAGGAGATATTTGCTTGAAAGATCTAAAAATAAAAATTAGGTTGGAAGAAAAAAAGGATTATAAAAGAAAATTCGTAGAAAAAGTTCTAAGAGATTTACCTGATTGGTTTGGCATAGAAGAAGCTATTTTGGACTACGGCAAGGAAGCTAGAGAACTTGACACCTATATTATTAGCTTAAATAAAGAGGACCTAGGATTTTTAATTATAAAAGAGACTTCGCCTTATACAATCGAGCTTTATTGTCTGGGTCTATTTGCAAAATCAAGGGGTCAAGGCTTGGGCCGAATCCTTGTTGATGAAGTATTAAATTTATATAGGGAAAAATTTAGGTTTTGTCAGGTCAAAACTCTTGATGAAGGCATAGATAAGCACTACGATAAGACCATAGGATTTTATAAAAGTCTTGGCTTTATGAAGATGGAAACAATTAAAGAAATTTGGGGAGAGGACAATCCCTGTATGATAATGATAAAAAGTCTTTAAACATTAACTTGTTTGAAGGCTTTTTTTAAAAAATTCTTGCGAGATTTTTGTAAGTATGGTACTATAAATGTAACAATATTAGTACTATAAATGTAACGAAGTTTAAGGAGAATTTATGATTAGTTTAGCAATAGTTTCTTATTTTATTTTGTTAGTTACGATGTTTTTTGTAAAAGTACCAAATTATTTGCCGATAATAATAGGCTTGGGAGTATTTTTCTACATTTCTTTTTATTATTTTAAAAATGAAAGAGGAAGAGTGCAAAAATACTACACTCTAAAGGCCTTTTTATTAAGCACTTTAATATCTATAATAATTATTTTGGCCCTGGGAGCTATTCAATCGCTAACTCTTGGTTATGATCCAACAGATGCCTTGGATATAAAGGTGTTTAAGCTATATGTAACTTTATGTATTTTTGTGGTTTATACCTTAATTGCAAGGATAAAATATGTTAAAGATTTATAAATAAGAAAGGAGACTGTATTTGTTTGGATGTATTAATAGAAAATAGGATTAGAGAATTTAGGAAGGAAATGGGTCTTTCTCAAAACGCCCTGGCAAAAATGGTAGGACTTAAACGCAGGTCGATAATGGCTTATGAAAGTAACACAATTAGTCCAACCCTAGAGACAGCCTACAAGATTTGCAAGGTTTTTGATAAGGACATTAAGGAAGTATTTATATTTAAATAGGAGAAATTATGGGATTATTATTTAACACTAGCGAAGATATGGATAAAAAAGTAAGGGAAAAATTTGGAGATGATAAGTCTTATTTAATAGTTTTTAAGCACAATAGTCCTGCCAAGGATATTGGCAAATGGTTTTTAATCGGCGGCCTTTACTATACAATGGATTCATCAAGGACCTTCATTTTATACTTTGACCCTAAAGGAGTATATGAATCAGAGATTTCAAACTCAGATAAAAAAGATTTTCTCTTTATGGCTTGGAATGAAATAGAAGATTTTGAACTTGTTGAGGGCAACAAAAAAATACTCAAAATAAACCACCTAGGTAAAACTTATGAGTACGAAGTAGAGCTTAATGGCAGGCTCTTTAAAAATAATTTCAAAAACCTAACCAATCTTATGGAAAATAATTGGAATAGGATTGACTAATGAAAAATGGCCGAAGTGTGATGATTTTAGGAGCTAAGGAATACGAAACTTTTGACTTTGCTGATGACATATATTTGGTCGAATATTTTCCTGCCTATAAACTAACCCTTCCTTGGTATGAAGATAAGCTAACTGTGAAAATGGTAGATAACGCCGACGCACCTTATGACATCGACAAGCTAAAATTAATGTATGAGTACTTAAATAAAAATGGAGATTTATTTTATATAGCCTACAAAAATAAACTAGTAGGAGATTGTGCTATTTTTGATGATAACATGGTCGCTATCGTAGTTTCGAAAGAATATAGGGGAATGAAAATAGGAAGCAAGGTTCTAGATAAATTGATATCCTATGCAAAGGAAAAGAAATTATCTTACCTAAAGGCAGAAATTTACGACTTTAACCAAGTTTCAATAAGTTTATTCAAAAGCCATGCTTTTGAAAAAATTGATAAAGAAATGTATAAATTAGAGTTAATATAAAAAATCGTCCGGGGGATTAGATTACTTAAAGTAAGTTATCTATCTCTTGGACGATTTTTTTGACTAATCTTCTTTATTTTCTTTTAGATTAAATTCTAACAAAACTGGGTTGTGGTCGCTGTTTACGAAGCCTATGGCTTGTCCTTTTACGGATTTTACTTCTACGTTATCTGATACTAAAAATCCGTCTATTATGCATTCGTATGAGTCGTTTGGATCGTATGGTTTGTGGTTTAGTCTTGATGAGTTGGTGTTTTCATCAAATGTAGGTTTGATATTATCGGTTAGGTAGTCATAAGGGAATGGTGATGGGTTCCAGATTCCTTCTGGGACATTTGCTTCATAGCCTTTTCTTAATTCTTGGTTGAAGTCGCCACCTACTATCAAATAATTTCCCTTGTTGTATTCTTCTGTCATGAAGGCTATTATTTGTTTTGTTTGGGCGAGTCTTCCATTTGAACCAGATTCGTAGGCATCAAGGTGGACATTAACTAGGACTAAATATTTATCACTACCTTCTATTGGTAGGTAAGAAGCGTTGAAGCCTCTTTTTAGGTTGGCAAGTCTTACTGGCCACTTATGTGGCACTGGTTGTTGGTATCTGTAGGAAGATTCTATTTCAAATTTTGATTTTGTAAAGATTCCTGAATTCACCTTGCCCATTGGTGGGATTGGGAAAGGAACGAAGCCAACTTTGTAGTTAAATGCAAAGGTTGAAGCTCCGTTAAGTTCTTTATCAAAGTATTCAACTTCATTTATATGGTAGGTTCTTTGCGAATCTGCGTCTACCTCTTGGAGGAAGAGCAAGTCTGGATTAATTGTTTTTATTTCTTTTGAAATACCTGCTAGGGCGTTTTCTACATGGTCTTTGGAAATAGGATTGACCATTTTTCCACCATCCATAAAAAAGTCAGTGTCCTTATCAAGACCACCATAACCAATGTTCCATGTTAAAATCTTGTATGGAGTGTTTTCTTTTATTCTATCTTTTGCTGATCCTGATATTGCGACTTCTTCTATGTCTTTTGGTTTGTATTCTGTAATCATTAAATATCCTAATAGACAAATAAAGGCAAGTACTAATATTAGTATCAAGTAGCCGATAATTTTTATAGTTTTTTTCATAAATACCTCACATTCTTATGATAAGGATATCATTAAAAATGGATAAAGTAAATAGTTTTATAAAAAATTAGAAATAGTAAAATATTATATAAGGAGATAGTATGAAAAAAATACTTTGGGATATAGATGGCACGCTTCTAAATTTTGATTTAGCGGAAACCATAGCTATTAATAATTGCTTTGATATATTTGATTTAGAAAAACCAACTGAAGAAATGATTAGAGCATATAAAAAAATAAACACTAATTATTGGGAAAGACTTGAAAGAAATGAAGTCACAAGAGATGAAGTCCTTTTAGGAAGGTTTAGGGATTTTTTTGATTTATATGGAATTGATAGCAAAAATGTTGAGCATTTTAATTACAACTACCAAATGGAACTTGGAAAAACTTATGTTTTTAATCCCTATGGCAAGGAAATTGTAAACCATCTTGTGGGTAAATATGATCAATATGCAGTCACAAATGGATCTCTTACAGCACAGAGAGGCAAACTTGAGGGGTCAGAATTGAATAAAATTTTTAAGCAATCTTTTATATCAGAGCTTATTGGCTTTGAGAAACCGGATATAAAATTTTTTGATTTTGTTTTTGAAAAGATTGGGTCCTACAAACTTGATGATTATGTAATAATAGGAGATTCTCTCACATCAGATATGCTTGGTGGAGTTAAGGTAAAAATAAAAACAATCTGGTACAACCCAAGAGCAAAAGAAAATCATTTGAATTTGCCTATCGATATAGAGATAAGATCCTTAGGTGAAGTTGAAAATGCTCTTGTAAAAATATTTGAATGATTGCAGAAAACTTGCAAAAACTGTATAATATCTATTGAGTTCTATGCATATTTACATAGAAATGATTTGTGTTAATATGAATTTTCAAACGAGGAGGAGAAATGGATAAGGCGTCGCCCTATCGAAGGTGCAAGAAAATAAGAAACTAGTATAGTGGCGAATTTCTATTTGCCATTATATGGAAATATTCACTTGAATATTTTAATTAAATAGGAGAAATAAATGGCAGAAAGAAATTATAACGTTGATAATCTAAAGCAACTCCAAAAAGAAATCAACAAGATGAACCCTGTTGATATCGCAGATAAGTTGGAGGTATTGCCTGAAAAGTCAGTAGCTATTTGGATTAAACTTTTAAATAAGGATTTGCTAGCAGATACCTTTACTGAACTTAGACCAGACAATAAGGATAGGGTGTTAAAAATCTTATCCGAAGAAAGTATTAAAGACCTTGTAAAAGAGCTTGATGAAGACGAACTTGTAGATACCTTGCAAGAATTGCCTGCAAATATGGTAAAAAAGCTTATGACAAGCCATATTGACAGGGATAGGAGAGAAATTGTAAACGAACTTCTTGGCTATCCAGAAGAATCTGTTGGTTCTATTATGACAGTTAACTTCTTATCTGTGAAGTCAAGCGAGACTCCAGCAGCGGCCATGAAAAAAGTCATGGAAAGCGATCTAGATGCGGAAAAACTTGAACAAATATGGGTTACAAATGATTCTTTAGTCCTAACAGGTTTTGTTTTTATCGCTGACCTTATCAGGAATAAGAAAGCAACTATCGAGTCAATTACCCAACAAATCACCGCAGCTGTAAGCCCAACTGATGACCAAGAAGTAGTAGCAAAGCTTTCTATCAAATATGACCTAGGCGAAGTACCAGTTATTGACTCTGAGGGTAGGCTAATCGGTATAGTACCTGCAGAAGACGTAATTGACGTAGTTCACGAAGAGTTACAAGAAGACTTTGCTAATATTACAGGTATTTCTGATCAAGGTGAATCATATATTGATGAATCATCATTTACAATTGCAAAAAATAGGACAACATGGTTGGTAATATGTCTAATCACAGCCACAATGACAGGCTTTATTATTCAAAGATATGAAAGTCTTCTCGCTCAGGCAGTGGCCCTTACAGCTTATATACCAATGCTCATGGATTCTGGTGGTAATGCAGGAAGTCAGTCATCAACAACAATTATGACCCAGATGTTCTCTGGAAACTTATCAGCCAAAGATTTTTTTAAGGTGATTTTTAAAGAAATAAGAGTAGGTACCTTGGTATCTTTGGTACTTGTAGCAATCAACTTTTTAAGAATTCTTATTGTTGATAATGTAAACATTGCTGTAAATCTAACTGTTTCCTTAACTTTGTTTTTAACAATAGTAATATCAAACATAATCGGTGGTTTGTTGCCACTATTAGCTGATAAATTACACATAGATCCTACTGTAATGGCAGGTCCACTTATCACAACTATAGTAGATACTGGCGTACTTTTAATTTATTTTGAAGTAGCATCTGTTCTATTAGGCATATAATTATATTCCGCATACTTATTAATGGTGTGCGGTATTTTATTGGAGAAATATTGAAATATAGGGAATTGATAAAGGTATCATTAATAATAATTAGTAGAAGTTAATAATTATTTAATAAAAAATTTGACAAGATAATTTTATTGTCGTATACTTACCTTATCAAAGAAAAGCTATGACATGGAAGAGTAGTTGAGAGATTCTTTTTAGAGAGGTATCGGAAGGTGAAAGATACTAAGATATTTTAACGAAAATCACCATTAAGCTGCCCACCGAAATGTAGGTGTTGTCGGGAGCTCCCGTTACAGAGCTATTCATTAAATGAATTAAGTGCATCATTAGATGAAGAAGAGTGGTACCGCGGATGGTAAAATTATGTATATTACCCTTCGTCTCTTTATCCAAGTGGAGTAAAGAGACGAAGGTTTTTTTATTCCCAAAATTTATAGGAGGAGATTATGAAATTAAGTAAAAAATTAGCAGTTGGAATGTTACTAGCAGGTCTTGTATTTACAGGATGCTCAAATAATGAAGGAAGCAACAAAGAAAGCAAAACAGAAATGGGAGATACAGTTAAACTTGGAAACTCAGCTCCACTAACTGGTCCGCTTTCAATCTACGGAATCACAACCAATAATGGTATAAAACTAGCTATCAAAGAAATAAATGAAGCTGGTGGTATCCTTGGTAAAAAAATCGAGTGGTCAGAATATGATGATAAGGGTGAAATAACTGATGCAGTTACAAATTACAACAAATTAATGGAAGAAAAACCTGGCGCTATCCTTGGTGGTGTACCTTCAAAGCCAGCTCTTGCTATGGCTGAATCTTCTACAAATGATGGAGTTGTTTATATCACACCAACAGGCACCCAAGCTAATATAACAGAGGGTAAGGAAAATGTATTTAGAACTTGCTTTACAGATCCTTTCCAAGGTGAAGTTTTAGCAAACTTCTCAAAAGAAAAATTAAAGGCAAAGAAACTAGCAGTACTTCGTAACCAATCATCAGACTTTTCTATGGGAGTTGCTGATGTATTTGTGAAAAAAGCCAAAGAACTTGGTATGGACGTTGTAGCTGACGAATCTTACGGTGATAGCGATACAGACTTTAAGGCTCAATTAACTAAGGTTAGAAAAGAAGAACCAGATGTATTATTCATCCCAGATTATTACGAAAAAGTAGCCCTAATAGTTCCACAAGTAAGAGATGCTGGTATAAATGCAACTCTAGTGGGAGCAGATGGTTGGGATACAGTTTTATCAGTAATGGATAAATCAAGCTTTGATGCTATAAACAATTCATACTTTACCAACCAATTTACCCTTGAAGATCCAAGTGAAAATGTTCAAAAATTTATAAAAGCATATAAGGAAGCTTACAAAGACGACCCATCAACATTTGCAGCAGAAGGATATGATACAGTTTATCTATATAAACAAGCTGTAGAAGAAGCTAAAAGTTTTGATTGGGATAAGGTAATCGCTGCTCTAAAGAAAGTATCATTTAAAGGTATAACTGGATCATTCACTTACGATGAAAACAACAACCCAGTTAAGACAGCAAAAATGATAAGAATAGAAAATGGTAAGTATGAATTTGACAGCGATGTAGGAGTAAATAAGTAAGATAAAAATTAAGGGGTCTGGCTAAGGTCAGACCCAAGTTAAAATGTGAAGTTTCCTATTAGGAGGAGATATTAATGGATTTTATCAGCCAATTTTTTAATGGCTTACAATTAGGCAGTATCTACGCCCTTGTAGCTCTCGGATATACAATGGTATATGGTATAGCCAAATTAATAAATTTTGCCCATGGTGATATTATCATGGTTGGAGGTTATACTGTATTTTTAGCAATAGGCCTCCCACTTTTTAAGACAGGCCTTCCTCTATGGCTAGCAGTAGTACCTGCTGTTATAGTATGCACACTTTTAGGTGTTTTGATAGAAAGAGTTGCCTACAAACCTTTAAGAAATTCATCAAGGATTTCTTTACTTATAACAACAATTGGTGTTTCTTTATTTTTACAAAACCTTTTTGTAAAGATATTTACATCAAATGCCAAACCTCTACCAGCACTTTTCCCACAAAAGTCCTTATCTTTTGGGGATGTTCACCTATCACTAGCAACAGTAATTACAATAATTTCTACAATTATTTTAACTTATTTATTAAATTTATTTGTAAACAAAACCAAGTATGGCAAGGCTATGCTAGCTGTAAGTGAAGATTATGGTGCAGCAGAACTTGTAGGTATCAATGTAAACCAAGTTATGACTATGACCTTTGCTATAGGATCTGCTCTTGCAGGTGTGGCATCTGTTTTATATGTAGCAAGCTATCCACAAATTCAACCTTTTATGGGTTCTATGCTTGGTATTAAGGCATTTACTGCTGCAGTCTTAGGCGGAATTGGTTCAATACCAGGAGCTGTAGTGGGTGGACTCATTCTTGGAATAATTGAAGTTCTAACCAGAGCTTATTTATCAAGCGCCTACGCCGATGCCATTGTTTTTGTTATTTTAATACTAGTGCTATTAATCCAACCAAATGGATTGTTTGGAAAACTAGAGAAAGAAAAGGTGTGATATATGTCTACAAACAAAAAGAAAACTTATCTTATCACAACAGCTTTAGTAATATTATTTTTCGTCATCATCCAAGGACTTATAGGTGGTGGAATAATAAACAGGTACTGGCAAAATATTTTGATATTGATTTGCATCAATATAATAATGTCAACATCCTTAAACTTGACAGTAGGTGTTTTGGGACAAATTAACTTAGGACACGCTGGCTTTATGGCAATTGGAGCCTATGCTGCAGCCTTATTTTTAAAGTCGGGTTTAGTTGGAGGATTTTTAGGATACTTCTTAAGCTTGATCATAGCTGGAGTTGTTGCAACAGTATTCGGAATATTAATAGGTCTACCTGTTTTAAGACTCACTGGAGATTATCTAGCTATAGTTACCCTTGCTTTTGGTGAAATTATAAGGGTTTTAATTGAAAATTTGTCATTTACAGGTGGTGCCCAAGGTCTAGCAGGGATACCTACCACCCATGATTTTGGCAAATATTTCTTGGTAGCAGCCTTTCTAGTTACCATGATTTTTACCTATGCTTCATGCAGACATGGTAGGGCTGTCTTATCTATAAGAGATAATGAACTAGCTGCGGAAAGTTGTGGTATCAATATAACAAAATACAAAACTTTTGCCTTTGCTTTATCAGCCTTATTTGCGGGCGTAGCAGGAGCTTTGTATGCACAAAGCTTTGGAGTTTTAGCAGCAAATATTTTCAATTATAATAAATCTTTTGACTACTTAGTAATGGTAGTATTAGGTGGTATGGGATCAATGACAGGCGCTATATTTTCAACAATTGGACTTACAATTTTGCCAGAGGTATTAAAACCAATGGCAGAGTGGAGAATGGTAATATATGCTGTTATATTAATTGCTGTTATGATTTATAGGCCACAAGGGTTGTTAGGTAGAAAGGAATTTTCTTTAAGAAAGTTATTAAGGCTAGAAAAGTATAAGAAGGGAGATGTTGAAGGTGAATAGTAAGGAAGTAGTAAGTGAAAATGTTCTTGAAATAAATAAACTTGGCATCTCTTTTGGAGGACTTAAGGCAGTAGAGGATGTAAGTTTCAAAATTAAAAAAGGCGAACTTTTAGGATTGATTGGACCAAATGGTGCAGGCAAGACTACACTTTTTAATATGCTTTCAGGTGTATATACACCTACAAGTGGGGAAATTATTCTCGATGGAAAAAAAGTAAATGGAACTTCACCTGACAAATTGTCCAAACTTGGAGTTGCAAGAACTTTTCAAAATATAAGATTGTTTGATAACTTAACTGTCCTTGACAATGTAAAACTTGCCATGAACCAATATATGGAATACGGAGTTTTAACTGGTATGTTTAGACTTCCATCTTATTGGAAGGAAGAAAAAGAAGCAACTAAAATGGCAAAAGATATCCTTAGACTATTTGATTTGGAAAAATATTATATGACCCTCGCGGGATCTCTCCCATATGGTGCCCAAAGAAAACTAGAAATAGCTAGGGCTATGGCAACTCGTCCTAAGGTCTTATTGCTAGATGAGCCTGCAGCAGGAATGAATGAGTCTGAAACTCAAGATTTGATGGATTCAATAAGAGTAATAAGAGAAAATACTGGTGTATCAATCTTGCTTATAGAGCATGATATGAACCTTGTTTTAGGTATTACCGATAGACTTATAGTTTTAAATTATGGCGAAATTTTAGCCCAGGGCAATCCAAGAGAAGTTATCTCTAATAAAGAAGTTGTAAGGGCCTACCTTGGAAGCTAGAAAGAGGAAAGAATGAGTATTTTAAGAATAGAGAATTTAAGTGTTTCTTATGGAAACATCAAGGCATTAAAGGGAATTAGCCTTAGGGTTGAGGAAGGCGAGGTAGTTTCTTTAATCGGTGCCAATGGTGCAGGTAAAACTACTACCCTTCAAACCATTTCTGGACTTTTAGCTGTTCAAGAAGGGGATGTATACTTTAATGATAAATCAATAAAGAAGAAAAAGGCTTTTCAAATCACTAGGGAGGGCCTTGCCCAAGTCCCAGAGGGAAGAAGAGTTTTCAAGGGTCTTTCAGTAGAGGACAACCTAAAACTCGGATCAATTTCTGCAGGGCTAAATCCTGATGAACTTAAGGCAGAATTAGAAAAAATTTACAAGCTTTTTCCAGTTCTTAAGGAAAGGAAAAATCAAAAGGCAGGCACACTTTCTGGTGGTGAACAGCAAATGCTAGCTATGGGAAGAGCCCTACTTACAAATCCAAAGGTACTCTTGTTAGATGAACCTTCCATGGGACTTTCGCCTTTATTCGTAGATAAGATTTTTGAGACAATCAGAATTCTAAAAGAAGAAGGCAGAACTATTTTACTTGTTGAACAAAATGCAAATCTAGCTCTTGATATAGCCGACAGAGCCTATGTATTAGAGACTGGAAAAATTGTAAAAGAAGGAAAGGCTTCAGATTTAAAATCTGATCCTGACGTAAAAGCAGCCTACCTTGGCGTATAAAATCCAAAAATAATAAGCCTCTCTTTGCTGGAAAAACCAGAAAGAGGGGCTTATTTTCTTAAAATTCTTTAGCTAATTCATAGAGAGTCTTAACATGGACTCCTGTAGCTCCCTTGCTGTTAATACCTTGTGGAGCTGATAGGTAAGCAGTTCCTGCTATATCTAAGTGTACCCAAGGATAAGCTTCAACGAAGTTTTCTATAAATTGACCAGCAGTTATAGAGCCTGCCTTTGGTCCACCTGAGTTTTTCACATCGCCATTTTCTGATTCATTGTAAGTTTTATAAAACGGATCGTTTGGTAAAAGCCAAATTTTTTCGTCAACTTTTTTACTTGCTCTAAGAACTTTTTTGAAGGCTTCTTCGTTATTTGTGATAGAAGCAGTATAAGTTTCACCAAGTGCGCCAATAGCAGCACCTGTAAGAGTAGCGAGATCAACTATAAGGGCAGGTTTATATTCAGTAGCAGCATAATTTACAGCATCAGCTAGGGTGATTCTTCCCTCAGCGTCAGTATTATCCACATCTATTGTCATACCATTACGAGCTTTTATAATATCGCCTGGCTTATAAGCCCTGCCTGAAATTAAATTTTCACAAGCAGCAACGATTGCAACGACATTTACTTGTAACTTATTTAGGGCGATTGCTTTCATGGCACCGATAACAGATCCAGAGCCACCCATATCAGAATTCATAGTTTTCATACCATTTGATGTTTTGATTGAATAACCACCAGCATCGTAGGTGAGACCCTTGCCAACAAGAGCGAGTGGCGCCTTATCTTTTTGACCATGGAAATATTCCATTACTATAAACTTAGGTTCCTTATCTGAACCCTTTGCCACTTCATAAAAGGCAGTCAAGCCCATACTTAGAATCTCATCCTTGCCATAAATTGTGACCTTAACCCCAAGATCTGATAAGTTTTCAGATGCTTTTTGAGCTAAAGTTTCTGGATAAATGTCATTTGATCTAAGGTTTACAAGGTCACGAGTTAAAAATTGGCCACATAGAACTTTTTGAAGTTCGTCTACATCAGCTTCAAACTCATTAAAGCTTTCATCTAAATTAACAACTTCAAATAAATTTTCTTTTTTATCTGACTTATAATAATTAAAGTCATATGAAGAAACAATAAGTGCCTCTGCTAAGCTAAGGACAAAATCTTTATCATCAAGACCTGTTGAGTTTTCCTTTATTGAAATCTCTTTTACGTCTTTGTCCTTAAGGAATTTTCCTAAACTGCAAATAGCTTCCTTAAAAATTTCTTTATTAAACTTATCCTCTTCACCAAGACCTAGGATTATTTTCCCATGAAAAGCAAGGACTTCTCCTTTATCACCCTTAAAAAATTCAAGTTCATTTTTATCTTTAAAGGCAAAATTAATTTGGTTTATTTCTTTATATCTATAATTAAATTTCATAATTTCCTCCTTTAAATATCATACAAGATAAAAAATATTATTCACTTATTTATAACATTTACTTACAATAGGATATAATATAGGCAGAGGTACTTATGGGAAATGAAATAATTCTGAAAGATAAGACAAGGATATACTATAAGGAATATGGTTCTGGTGAAGATTTATTTCTTCTTCATGGCAATGATGGAGATATGACTTATTTTGAATATCAAATAGGTTACTTATCAAAGTATTTTCACCTTATATTGATAGATTTTAGAGATCATGGATTTTCTACAAATACAAAGGGGAGACTTGACTTTGACCTTTTGGCAAATGATTTAAATGAAGTTTTTGACCAAATGGGCATAAAAAAAGCTAACCTTTTAGGTTTTTCTGATGGGGCAAACCTCTGTTTGATTTTTAATAAATTATTCCCAGATAAGATTAATAAGATGATTTTAAACGCACCGAATGCTAGGTTTAAGGGTATAACTTTTCCTGCAAAAGTCATAATGGTTTTGGAAAATATTTTGTGGTCGATTCTGCCTTTTTTTAAAAGGAATAAGAGAGTGGCCAACCTTTTGTTAACAGACTTAAAAATTGATATAAAAGATTTGAGGAATATTGATAAGGACACTTTAATATTAGTAGGATCTAGAGATTTGATAAGGATATCCCATATTAAAAAAATTGCTAGAAATATTAAAAATTCGAGGCTGGTGATTATTAAAAACCAAGGACATAGGTTGGCAAGGACATCACCTGAGATATTTAATAAGTTGGTATATAAATTTTTGAAAGGAGACTTATGAAAAAAATAAAAGAATATAGGCAGGGAATAATAAATATTTTAATATTATCTATAATATCAATTTCACTTTATTATATAGCCAAATCTGCCTTGAATATATGGGTCAGGGTTTTACTTGGCGTTGCCCTCTTGGGTTTTTTCTTTAAGGTATTCTTGAAGTTCAAGGGATTTTTTATAAAAATTAAGGAAAATTATGGCGAAATTGCAGCAAGACTTTTTAAAGAGGCTATTCAAAAAATAAATTCTGTTTTTATAGGCTTTTATGGCTTGGTCTTTATATTAAGTGCTGATGTTGGTGGATTTTTATCCTATTTTCCATTTAATGAATTTTCTTATGTCACAGTAGGGTTGTTTAGGTCCGTTGCCGAACTAATGACAGGTTTTCTATTTATAGTAGCATCAAGACTTTCTTTTGCAAGACAGAAAAGAATAGAAAAAATTCTTTATTTTTTAATAGGTTTTACTGGAATTTATCTCTATTTGGTAGGTGAGACATTTATATCTATCATCCCACTAATAATAATGGTATTATTGACATATTTTACAAGGGAAACCCTAGTTAAAGAAAGCTTCATTTATAGTATGGAGGAAGTTTTAATTGATCTTGTCTTTGGTGGTTTTTGGATAATAATTTATTTTAAAAATACATTTAAGACTAGACCTCTTTTAACCATTCCATTAACATATAAATTTATATTTTTTACCCTTACATTCTTTGCCATGGCTCTTGCCTTAAGGATGATTCTCTTGTATATGAAAGGCCATGATGAGTTTTTAGAAAATCCTGACCTAAAGATATATAAGGAATTTTTGAAGGAAAATAATTTAAATTCTTCAACATCCGCTGGTCTAGGGCTACTTGGGGATAAGTATATTTATTATTATAAAAAAGATGATAAAAGACTCTTGGCCTTCATATATCAAGTTGTAAATAATAAGATAATAGTAATGGGTGAGCCAATTGGCAATAAGGAATTTCTCGAAGAAGGCTTAAATGAATTTATAAAGAAGTGTGAAGTCTTATCCTTAAATCCTATTTTTTATGAAGTGGGCAGGGAATTTACCTTCTTGCTTCACGATTATGGTTACGATTTTATGAAGTTTGGAGAAAATGCCTTTCTAGACCTAGGAGAATTTAGTTTGGCTGGAAGAAAAAAATCTAGTCTGCGTAATATTTTAAATAGGTTTGAAAAAGATGGGTATGAATTTAAAATTGTAACCCCACCCTTTGATGATATAACTTTCGATAGGCTTAAAATCATTTCCGATAAGTGGCTAAAGGGTAGGGAAGAAAAAGGATTTTCCTTAGGATTTTTTGATAGGTCCTACTTAAATGATTCTAGTATAGCTTTTGTGCTTGATGAGAACAAAGAAATAACAGCTTTTACGAGTTTGATGCCAAATTATGATGATAAAATAATGACTATAGATCTGATGCGTTATGATACGGATATGAATGTAAATTCCATGATGGATTATTTATTTTTAAACTTGTTTATCTATGCCCAAGAAAATAATTATAAGTATTTTAATTTGGGAATGGCACCACTATCTAACGTTGGAATCTATAAATCTTCTTATTTATCTGAAAGGATTGCTTCCTTTATATTTAAATATGCAGATAGTTTATATCCTTTTAAGGGGCTTAGAAATTATAAATCAAAGTATGCTACACACTGGGAAAGCAGGTACACTTGCTTTGCCAAGGGGAATTTTATTATCACATCTATACTTGCCATAATGGCTGCAGATAAGGGAAAAATTGTGGAAAAATAAATTTCATTAGTATTAAATGGAAGTAAGTATAAACTTGCCGAGGTTAGTATAAGGGGACTTTGGGTAAGAATATTATAGAATATAAGGAGGGAATATGAAAATTATTTGCTACAGCAAGTGTTCAACTTGCAAGGGTGTTTTAAAAACAATGGATGAGAAAAAATTAAAATATGAATTAAGGGATATTAAGGAAGACAACCCTACTAAGGAAGAAATAAAAAAATGGCATGAAGCAACAGACTATGATATTAAAAGATTTTTTAATACATCTGGTATGATCTATAGGCAAGAAAATCTAAAAGATAAGCTAGATGGAATGAGTCTTGATGAAAAATATGAAAAGCTTGCTTCAGATGGAATGTTAGTTAAAAGACCTATTCTTTTCTTGGATGATGGGAAAATTTTAGTTGGTCCTGACGTAAAAAAATACGTTGATTCATTATAAATAATTGCAGATTAACTGATAAAGGTGTATCATATAAAAAACTTTAGGGGTTAGGTATGAGAAAAAAATTAACTTTATCAGAAAACTTATTAATTGGCTCCTTACTTTTTGGCTTATTCTTTGGGGCGGGAAACTTAATCTTCCCCTTAGAGCTTGGCCAAAGATCTGGAGCCAATATTTCATTAGTAACAATTGGATTTTTGTTATCGGCAGTAAGCCTGCCTATCCTTGCTGTTGTTGCAACTGCGGCAAGTGATAGTGAAAGTTTATTTGACCTATCAAAGGCAGCAGGAAGTAAATTTGCTTACTTTTTTACAACACTATTATACTTAACAATAGGTCCTGGTTTTGCCATTCCGAGAACTGCAACTACCACTTATGAAGTAATATTTGAAGGAAATAAGAGTTTTTATAATTCTTTTGGACTTTTAATATTCTCCTTGGTATTTTTTGCCCTAGTTTTGTATTTTTCAATAAAAAAAGCAAAACTAATAGATACCATTGGTAAGTTTATGACTCCCTTATTTTTAATTTTGTTATCAATCTTATTGATTTTTACAATATTTAAACCTATGGGACCAGTTGGTATGAATTTGCCAACTGCCAAGTATGTGTCAAATGCTCTTGCAGTTGGATTTGTCGATGGCTATAATACCTTAGATGCGCCAGCAGGACTAGCCTTTGCTATTATAATAATTTCTAATATTAAGGACTTGGGAGTTACAGATAAAAAGTCAATGGCACTTGAAACCTTAAAATCAGGTTTGGTTTGCTTATTTGCTATGTCAATTATTTATACCGGACTTTCATTTATGGGTGGTGCTTCTGCAAACATCCTTGATGATTTCGCAAATGGTGCTGTGATTTTAGCACAAATATCTGAGCATTATCTAGGCAGTCTTGGCCATATACTTTTATCAATAATAGTATTTGTTGCTTGCTTAAAAACTGCGATTGGTCTTGTATCAGCTTGTTCTGAAATGTTTGAAGAGATGATAAAAAATAAGATTACCTATAAGACATATTGTGTAATATTTTCTGTTGTTTCACTATTGATTGCAAACCTTGGACTAAAACAAATTATTACCTTATCATTGCCAGTATTAATGTTTATTTATCCGATTTCGATAGTACTAATAGCAGTTTCTATTATTTCTATCTTTATGGGAAAGAGAAAATTTGTTTACCAGCTAAGTCTAGGCGTTACAGCAGCTTTTGCCTTTTTGGATTTCTTAAAAACATCTCCAGACTTTATTAGTAAAGCACCTTTGGTAGTTAAGATCCTAGATTCTGCTAAAAATAGTCTTCCGGGTTATGAAATAGGTTTTGCTTGGGTTATCCCAGCTGTTATTGCCTTCATCATAGGTCTAATAATTGATAAGAAGTTTCTCAGAAATTGAATTTATCTAATTAAAAAGTATGATGTTATTTGGATTTATGAGAGGTAAATATGAGTGATTTTATACTAAGCGCTACTTCGACTGTTGACATTAGTAGGGAAGAGCTAGAAAAAGAAAATATAAAATGGATTAGTTTTCCTTACCAGATTGATGGCAAAGAATATATGGACGATTTAGGAAAAACTCTTTCGTTAGATGATTTTTATCAGGCGATGATTGATGGAGCTGTGGCAACAACAAGCCAAATCACCTATGTTAGATATATAAATTATTTCGAAGATTTGCTTAAGGAAGGTAAGGATATCCTTCACATGTGTTTATCATCTGGAATTACAGGTGAGTACCAACAGGCACTGATGGCAAAAAAAGAGTTGGAGACAAAATATCCTGAAAGAAAAATTTTGATTTTAGATAGTTTGACAGCCACTGCTTGCCAAGGTCTATTGCTTCTTGCCCTAAATGAGCAAAGAAATGAAGGAAAGACTATTGATGAGGTTTATGACTGGGCTATAAAAAATAGAGCAAATGTTAATGCTTTATTTTTTACATCTGACCTTACATATTTAGTTAGGGGTGGAAGGTTATCAAAAGCTGCAGGTTCTTTTGGAAATCTTTTAAATATTTGTCCAATTATAGAAGTGAACCTTGAAGGGAAACTTATTGTAAGGGATAAGATTAGAACAAAGAAAAAGGCGATGAAATCTCTTGCCAAGCAAATTTCTAAGAGATTAATTAAAGATTTTCCTTATCTTAATGAGATTTTTATAGTTCATACTCATTCAAAGGAAGATGCGGAAGAATTAAAATCAATGTTAAATGAACTTTTGCCTGACTATACAGGCAACATAAGTATCCACGAGATTGGAACTACAGTTGGTGCCCACCTAGGACCAGGTACAGTTGGTGCTGGATTTTGGGGCGAGGAAAAAACTATATAGGACAGTCGCTAAAGGCGACTTCCTTTTTTTATGAGGTAATTTATGAGATTAAGACACAAACCAAATGCAATTCCCACCATGCAAGAAAGCCCATACATTATTTTTGATCCAGAAAATCATAAGGGCGCTTGGCAAGACTTATTTAAAAATAAAAATGAAATAGAATTAGAGATAGGAGCAGGTAAGGGAGAGTTTATTGTAGGTAAGGCTATAATGGAAAGTAACAAAAACTTCTTAGCTTTGGAGATGAATACAAATGCCTTTGTAGCTGCTTGTAGAAAAATTGAAGAAAATGAACTAACAAATGTATATGGGATTGTCGGTAAGGCTGAAGACCTCCTAGATATGTTTGAAGAAAATGAGATTTCAAAGCTTTATCTAAATTTTTCTACTCCATGGCCTAAAAAACGTCACAACAAGAGAAGACTTTCCCACCAAAATTTTTTAAAATTATATAAAGTGATTTGTAAAAGTGGGGCGGAACTAGAGCTAAAAACAGATAACGAAGATTTTTTTGAAGGATCTTTAGCATATTTTCAAGAATTTGGCATGGAAATAATAGAGGTTAATAGAAATCTTGCCGAAGAAAAGTCTATTGTAACAGAATATGAAAGAAAATTTAGAAATAAGAATATGCCGATTTTTTATGTAAAAGCTAAATTTAAATAGACATTTTCAATAAAATAAGGTAAAGTTACCATAAATTAATAAAAAGGGGAGATAAAATGAAAAAAGCTAAGAAATTAATTCTTGGATTGTTTACAGCTGTGATTTTAATTTTTGCTTCATACTTTTTTGGAATGAAAAGTAGTCTTAAAAATTCAGAAACAAAAATTTCATCAGAAATAATTAAAAATCAAATCCTCTCAGTCAAGGAATTAACTACACTTAAGTATAAATACACAAATGTAGGTTCTTTTGAAAATCAAGCTGAATTCTACGGTATAAAATTACCTTTTACCCAAAAGAAATTTATAATATCTTATGATGGAGAGGTTAATGCTGGGATAAACCTAAATGATATTCAGGTCACCTTAAATAAGGAGGATAAAAAAATTAGTATCCAAGTACCTAAAGCAGAAATCCTTAACCATGTAATCGATGAAAATTCATTAACAATTTTTGACGAAAAAAATTCTATATTTAATCAATTGGAAGTGAAGGATTTTTCTGATTTTAGGAAAGATGAAATGAAAAAAGTAGAAAAAAATTTAGAGGAGAAAGGATTCTTGGAGGAAGCAGATAAGAAAACCAAGGAAGCTATAGAAGAAATTTTAAAAATAAATCCTTTATTAGAAGAATATACAATTGAATTTAACTAAAAAAATGCTCTTGGAATATAGATTCTAAGGGCATTTTTATTAGTATTTTTAACTTAATATCTTAAAGTAATAGTTATAATCCAAGATGTGCTACAAATTTTCCTATTGCATAACCAAACTTATAAACTAGAACGAGGGTTATGATAGATGCAAGTATAAAATAAGATGCTGGGTAGTGCTCTTTATATTTTTTTATACGGTCCATAAATTTTCCTCCACTTAAATTTTCTCTTCTTGTATTTAATTGTATATTATTATAAGCCTATATGGACAAAAATCAACTTACATCACAAAGTTAACTTATAGATTAGGCTAACCAAGGGATAGAGGATTATTTGGTGGGTGATGTAAATAAGCATCGAATGTCTTCCGATTTTTGCAAGGAAATTTTCTTTGACGTCAAAGTTGAAAAAGTTTTTCTTATGTAAATATTTCCCCAGAGAAAGTCCAGCCAAAAAGGCGAATAGCCAAGGAATTAATGGAAAGTAGTCATTTGAATAAAAGTCAAATGACGGAAAGCCTATAGGAAATAAATTCATTTGGTAAAGACCATTAAAAAAACTATTTTCCCATAAAAGTCCAGCTGGAATTTTGTAGGAAAATGCAAAGGCTAGTATAAATATCGGCCAAAGCCTAGGGCTAATTGACTTTTGTAATAGGCTAGCAATTATCATTGATAGGCCAAGTCCATTTAAAACTCCCCAGATTATTAGTTGGTCTTTGGCAAAAATATAAGTGATGAAAGTTATTGCAAAACCAATTAGACTTGTAAAAATTCCCCTTTTTATATTATTTCTAGGATTTAAAAAGCTAGAAGTCATCCCCGAAATGAGAAAAAATGATAAAGCAATTGACAGTTGCCAAATCCTATTAAAAACAGTTTCGTTATAAAAATCTAGGGCCCAAAAGTAATTTATATTGTAAAATAAGTGGAAGAGGACCATAGAAATTATGGTAAGGCCTCTAACAGTATCAATTATTTGTATTCTTTTCATAAAATCTCCTCCCTTTATTATAACATATGGTAAAATAAACTTATAAAGTTTCTGGAGGAAATATGAAAAATTTTGACGATTATTTAGATTATCTATATGGGAGGGGATCTTCTGGCGAAGATCACACCCTTAGAAATATAAGAAAAGTTATGGAAGCCTTTGACAATCCTCAAGACAAGATAAAAACTATCCACGTTGCTGGGACAAATGGTAAAGGCTCTACTGCAAAGATGCTTGCAAATGTCCTTTCTAAAAAAGTTAAATGTGGGATTTTCACTTCACCTTATATGGTTAGGATAAATGAGGAAATTTCAATTAATGGTGTAGATATAAGTAATGAAGATTTTTGCAATCTTATGGATAGGATTCGTCCTGTTGCAGAACAATGTGATGAAGAAGGTTACCACATAACTTATTTTGAATTTTTAACAGCCATGGTATATCTTTATTTTTATGAGCAGAAGGTAGATGTTGCTGTGATTGAAGTTGGATTAGGTGGCAGTCTTGATTCTACTAATATTATAAAAAGTCCACTTGCATCTGTGATTTGTTCTATCTCAATGGACCATATGAATGTTTTGGGATCTACTATTGAAGAAATTGCAGCTAATAAGGCAGGAATTATCAAAAAGAACCGACCTGTATTTGTCTATCCACAAACAAGTGAAGAAGCTTTTAGGGTTATAAAAGAGAAATCAATTGCCGAGCAAGCTCAACTTTTCACCTTCAAAAAAGATGAAATAAATATAAAAGATTCTTCTAATTTTGGAAATACTTTTGATTTTAAGTCGTACAAGGATTTACAAACAAGCCTTAGGGGTGAGCATCAAATCTATAATGCAAGCCTTGCCCTTATGGTTTTAGATTATTTCAAAAAAGACTTCAACCTCAGCGAAGATGATATCAAAGAGGGGATAAGAGAAACCTACAATCCAGGTAGAGTTGACTTGGTTTCTACAAATCCACGAGTGCTCTTAGATGGTTCCCATAATAAAGAATCAATTGACGCCTTATTAGCTAGTCTTAAAAAGTTTGATTATGACAAGTTAATAGTAGGTTTTTCAATCCTAAAAGATAAGGACCATAAAGATATTATAAGAAAGATTGCAGGTCTTGCTGATGAACTTATCATAACCCATATTGATGACAATCCAAGGGCGCTTGATACACAAATAATAGACGAAGAAGCAAAAGCTTATGCTAAAGACATTCATGTAATTGAAAATAACAAGCAAGCCTTTGAATTTTCTTTAAAAGAAGCCAAGGATAAAGACTTAGTTCTTTGGTGTGGGTCCTTGTACCTTATCGGAAAAATTTTATCCTATTTGGAAAAATAAGAAATTATATTATAAAAAATCGCCCATGCTAAAGGACGATTTTTTATTTGTTTAAATATTTTATTCTTGTGAAAAATTCAGAAGGCAAGGATTTTTTATTATTTCTCTTTTTGGTTGCTAGGATGTATAAATTATCCCTAGCCCTGGTCATAGCTACATAAAAAACCCTTCTTTCTTCTTCTAAGTTTTTTATTGGATCTTTTTCGTAGTCGATTATAGGAAATTCATTTTTATTTAAATCGACCACGAAGACCTTATCATACTCGAGTCCCTTAGACCTGTGGATAGTTTGAAGGATGATGCTAGACTTGTTAATCATTTTAATTTTTTTCTTAAGGCTCAAAACTTTCTTATCAAAATCTTCTATTGTTTCAAGGTCCTGGGTGAAATTTATCAGACTTTCAATAAATAAATCCTTGTTAATAACATCTTCTGCAAACTTGTTTGCCTTTAGGGAGGCGTATTCTTTATAGCCCATATATTTGTAAATGTAGGAAATTTTCCTCGATAGGGGAAGGTTTCTTAAGTGCTTTAGCTTTTTTTCTATGTCATATAGAGAATTTTTTCTATCATAGTCTATAAAGTTATAAAAAAAATCAAAGACATCTTGGTTAAGAGGCTTAGTGTTAAGTTTTTCAATCTCCGTCTTTTTGATAAAAGTTTTTATCTTATAATAAATATTTTCAAAGGCGCTTACATTATTAAAATCCTCAGAAAATTTGATTATATCGAATATATCATCTATAATTTGAGATTTGAAGAAATCTAGGAAATCATCATTTATAGAAAAATCAATCCCATCTTCAAGTAAAAAACTGACAAGGTTTATAGCTGAGATATTATTCCTAAATAAAATCGCGTTGGTTTTGTCGTTATCAATATTTTTTCTTATAAAATTGTATTGATCATAGGAATCGTGTAGGGTTTTAATAATAATTTTATCCCCCTTATCTTTTTTGCTAATGATTTCTTTTTCATAGCGAAATTTATTTTCTTTAATAAAATTTCCTGCAAGAGTCGAAATATTTTTGCTTGACCTATGATTTTCGTTCATAATTATGATTTCAGCCCTAGGATAATAGGCCTTAAAATTTAAAAGATACTCAGGATCAGCCGCTCTAAAAGAGTAAATTGACTGGTCATCATCTGCAACAACCATAAAATTATTATTTAGGTTTACAATTTCTTTTAGAATCTTAAATTGCAATAGGGAAGTGTCTTGGCCTTCATCTAGCTGAAAATATTCATACTTTTGATGGATGGATTTTAGGAGCCTTGGGTTTTCTTCCAGAAGTTTGAGAGCTAGGATTTGCATATCATCAAAATCTATGTAGTTATTTATTTTCTTGAAATTTTCATAGGTTTGGTAGACTTTCTCAATATTTTTTATCCTAACTTTTTTTAAATATGACTCATCAAGCATAGCGTTTTTCATGTAAGATGTTTCTGTGAAAAAATTCAAAATATCTTCTCGAGATGGCTTTTTATTATTAATATCCTGGTATATACGTTTAACTAAGTCGTATTTATTGTAGGTATCAGTTGATTCTAATAATCTTAACTCTCTATGAAATTTTTTTAGGTAATTTCTAATAATAAGGTAGCAAAAAGCATGAATGGTCATGATATTTGTATCGTCACCTGTGTAACGGTTATTCATATCTATAGCTTGGGTTCTAGAAAAAGTTAAGGTTAATATTTTATTTGGAGAAGTAATTTTACTTAAAATTTTTACTCTTTCTAGAAGCATTGTAGTCTTGCCCGCGCCAGGAACTGCAAGGACTAGACAGGGTCCATCTATAAAATTTGCTGCCCTATTTTGTATGTCAGTTAGCTTCATATTAATATGATACCATATATTTTTTTGAAAAATATGATAAAATAGAATATAGGTATAGTATAATATAAGCAGTAGAATATAAATATGGGGGAATATATGCTTACGACACAATTTTTAAAGTCTAGAACTTCAACAAGAGATTTCAAGGATGTGGATCTTAAAAAAGCCGATTTAGAAAAGCTTGAAAATATAATTGATTCTGAAATTATAAAGCTTGGTAAGGATGACCTTGCTTTTATAGTTCAAACTGATGGAGAAGCAGTTTATAAGGCTCTCGATGGCAAGGCTGGATACAAAGGAATAATGATAAAAGCTCCAGCTTATCTTGCTTTAAACACTTTAAATGACGACCCATCAAGCTTGGTTAAAGGAGCTTATGGAGTAGAAGAAATAATAACAGAGCTTGACAAAATGGGCATCGGAAACTGCTGGATTACAGTAGGAGATGTAGGAGAAGACATTAAAAAATCTGTATTTAATTATGAAAAAGGAGAAGTTAATTTACTTCTAGCTATAGGCTATCCTGTAGATACAACTGTTAGAGAACATCAGTTTGATGACAGAAAGGGTATTGGTGAATTTGTATTTATTGATGATCTAGGAAATAAAGCAACAAATGAAGATCTTGAACAAAGAGGACTTGATGAAATTTTCGCTTATGCAAGATTTGCACCATCAGCCTATAATGCTCAACCATGGAGATTTCTCCTTGTTGATGACTTAATCAAACTATACATTGAAGATTATAAGGGAAATGCAAACCTACTTGATGCAGGTATTATTATGTACTACATCGACAAATTAGGTGAAAGTATTTCTATGGGGTCAAATTGGGAAATTAAACCAGAACTTAATGACGACAAATATGTCTATATAGCTAGTAAACAACTATAAGATGAAGGGCGCCAAGGCGTCCTTTTTAGGAGAGTGTAATATTGATTAGAATTTATAACGAAACTTATTTTGAAAAAATGAGAAAGGCAGCTGAGATTTTATGTCAAACTCACCTTGCCTTAAGGGAAGTAATAAGACCAGGTCTAACAACAAATGATTTGGATAAATTTGCTAATAAATTTATCGTAGACCATAAAAAGGCAATACCAGCACAATTAGGGTATCAGGGTTTTCCATTTACTCTTTGCACATCAGTAAATGATGAGATTTGCCACGGCTATCCAACAAATAAACCTCTTAAAGAAGGAGACATTTTATCAATTGATAATGTTGTCAACTTAGATGGAGGCTTAGCTGATTCTTGTTGGACTTATACCATAGGCGAGATGAGTGAAACTGATCAAAAGCTTGTAGATGTAAACCTAGAAGCCTTAAATAGGGCAATAAAAGTTGCTGTGCCAGGAAATAGGATTGGTGATATTGGTGCTGCCATTCAAGAATGTGTAGAAGATGAAAATGGATTTTCTGTTATACGTGACTTTATTGGTCATGGTATCGGCAAAGAAATGCATGAAGACCCACAAGTACCACACTACGGCAAGGCTGGTAGAGGACCAAGGATCGAAGTAGGAATGGTCTTTACCATTGAGCCAATGATAGCTATAGGCGATTGGCGTATGAAACTTGATAGTAATGGCTGGACTGCAAGGACTGTTGATGGCTCAAAGGTAAGTCAATTTGAGCATCAACTTATAATCCATAAGGATGGTCCTGAAGTCATAACAGACCAAACAAAGTATAAGTTAACAGAGTCAGACCTTGAATTTATAAACAATTACAAGTTTTAAAAAAATCTACCCGACTGGGTAGATTTTTACTTATCTAAAATTAATTCTATTTGATTTTTTGTTTTTTCTCTTTCGGCCATTTTTTCATTATAGCATGACCTGCATAGGGGTTCATAAACATCCTTTGAACCTATTTGTATCCTTGAATCATCACTAGATTTTCTGTAGGATGCCCAAGCATCTTCACCACATGATGCACAAATAGCGTGGTGTTTTATTAATTCATCCGCTAGAGGCATTATTTCTTTTATAATTTCAAAGGGTTTAGCTTTGTAATCCATATCTAGTCCTGATATGACTATGGTTATATTTTTTGCCATGAGTTTATTAAAAATGTCAACTACTTCACTAGGCTCGTTTGGAAAAAATTGTAATTCGTCAATACCGATTGCATCTATTTCATGTTTTTTAACGTAATCCAAAATTTCATTTAGATTTTCTATCTTAATTGCATCTAGGGATAAGTTATCATGAGAGACAATTTTTTTATCACTATCTCTGTTATCAACTGATGGTTTAAAGGCTACTGTTTTGTAATTTGCTATTGTCATCCTGTAAAGCTCTCTCCAGAGGGAGGTTGTTTTGCCTGAAAACATTGATCCTGTGTGGACAATTAGCTTACCTTGTCTTTTTATCATTTTCTTAAACATTGAACTTAAATTCCACTACATCTCCATCTTGCATGATGTAGTCCTTTCCTTCCATTCGTAGTTTACCAGCTTCTTTAGCTTTTGCCTCACTACCAGCTGCTACTAAATCATCATAGGAAATAACATCTGCCATGATAAAACCACGTGCTATATCTGAGTGGATTTTTCCTGCTGCATCTTGGGCACGAGTACCTTTTGTGATTGTCCAAGCTCTGGTTTCAACTTCACCGGTTGTTAGGTAGGATATGAGGTTTAAAGTCTTATAGGAGTCTCTAATTACCCTATCTGTACCAGATTCTGTAAGTCCAATCATGGCAAGGAATTCTTCTCTTTCTGCTTCTGTTTCTAATTCTGAAATTTCTTGCTCGATTTTTGCAGATACAACAGAAACTTCTGCTCCTTCACTTTTAGCAAAGTCACGAACCATTTCTACATATTTATTGCTAGCACCGTCATCAGCGGCATCATCTTCATTTACATTGCATACATAAATAATTGGTTTAGTAGATAGGAGTTGGTAGGATCTTAAAAGTTTTTTCTCTTCATTGTTTAAGTCAAGGATTCTTGCTGATTTTCCTTCTTCAAGTACTGCAACAATTTTTTCTAAAACTTCTACCTCGGATCTGGCGCTTTTGTCAGCCCTAGCTACTTTTCTTTTCTTTTCCAAAACCTTGTCAACAAGTTCAAGGTCAGAAAGGATTAGTTCAAGGTTAATAGTTTCTATATCTCTTAGTGGGTCAACAGAACCATCTACATGTGTAACATTTGGGTCATCAAAACACCTTAAAACTTCTACAATAGCGTCAGTTTCTCTGATATTTGATAAAAACTTATTACCAAGTCCTTCACCCTTGCTAGCTCCCTTTACAAGGCCAGCAATATCATAAAATTCAACAACTGCAGGCACTATTTTTTTAGAATTACTCATTTCTGACAGCACATTTAATCTATTGTCAGGCACGTTAACAAGACCAACGTTTGGGTCAATAGTAGCAAAAGGGTAGTTTGCTACGAGGGCACCTGCTTTTGTTATGGCATTAAATAATGTTGACTTGCCAACATTAGGTAAGCCGACTATTCCTAGTTTCATCTCATTCACTCTCTCTTTTTATTTATTCTTATAACTATTATATTATAATGGATTTAAAGAAAAAATCAATCTTTATCAAGCTTAAAATAGGTTCTGAAGTCTGGTATAATGATATATAGAAATAATATTAAACTGTGATAAAATATTACTATAAGCTCGAGCAAGTAGTCTTGCTTAATTTAAAGATTAGGAGATAAGGATGAGTATAAATAAAAGATTAGAACAATTAAGATCTTTGATGAGAGATAGAAAAATTGATGCCTACATTGTTGCAACATCAGATCCTCACCAATCAGAATATTTAGCAGATCATTATAAAACAAGAGAATTTATTTCAGGTTTCACTGGCTCGGCAGGAACAGCAGTAATAACTTTGAAAGAAGCTAGGCTATGGACTGACTCCAGATACTTCTTGCAAGCCCAAAAAGAATTGCAAGGTTCTGAATTTGAATTAATGAAGATGGGCGTTGAAGGCTATCCTACTATTGTTGAATACTTAGACGAAAATATAGCCGAGTTTGGTAAAATTGGTTTTGATGGAGAATGTTACTCTGTAACAGGTTATAAGGACCTTTCAGAAAATATGGGTGCAAGAGTTTTAGTTTCAGACCTTGATTATATTTCCAAAATTTGGACTGATAGACCAGACCTACCAAAAGATAAGGCGTGGATTCACGATGAAAAATATTGTGGCTTAAGTCTAAAAGAGAAACTTGAAATCCTAAGAGAAAGAATGGTTTTAAACCATTGTGATTATACATTTATAGGTGCACCAGAAGATATATGCTATCTATTAAACATCAGAGGAAATGATGTGGCCTATAATCCAGTTATCCTTTCCTATATGCTTATTTCAAAAGATAAGGCTTGCTTATGTATTGATGAAGAAAAGATTGCTGGAAGTGTTCGTGAATATTTAGAAGAGAATGGTATCAGCATTTATTCTTACGAATACATTTATAGCCTCTTAAAAAATATTCCAGGCAAAAATAGGATTTATCTTGATCCTGCAAGGACAAATGTGGCTATCTATGATGCTATAAATGCAAATGTAAAAATCAGTCAAGGAGTAAACCTTACTACCTATATGAAGGCTGTAAAAACTGATGCAGAGATAGAAAGTATTAAAAAAGCTTATATTATTGACGGGGTAAGCCTTGTAAAATTCTTTAACTGGCTAGAAGTTGGAGCTAAGACAGGGTCATTGAATGAATTAGTTGCATCAAATAAGCTCCATGATTTGAGAGCTCAAAATGAAAGCTTCATAGAAGATTCTTTTGAAACTATAGCTGGTTATAAAGACAATGCAGCTATAGTTCACTATGCGCCTTCAAAAACTGGATCGAAAACATTAAGAGATGAGGGGATGATCCTTGTTGATTCTGGTGGCCATTACAAAGAAGGTACAACTGATATTACTAGGACCATAGCTCTTGGTAGCCTTAGAGAAGATGAAAAAATTGATTATACTTTGGTTTTGAAATCTTTCTTAAGTTTATTTCTGGCTAAGTTTAAGAATAAGACTAAGGGTACTAGACTTGATATGATAGCTAAATATCCATTGTGGAAGGCCGGAAAAGACTTCTTCCATGGAACTGGTCATGGAGTCGGCTTTGTCCTTACTGTTCATGAGGGTCCACAGGCAATTTCAGAAAGAAATGAAGTTGAATTTGTTGAAAACATGACAACATCAATTGAGCCTGGTCTTTATATAGAAAATAGCCATGGAATTAGAATTGAGAGTGAAGCCTATGTAAAAAAAGCATTTGATAATGAGTTCGGTCATTTTCTCGAGTTTGAAACTCTAACCTATGTACCAATTGACACTAGACCAATCAAAATCGAAATGCTTTCTACAGAAGAAATCGACTGGTTAAATGCCTATAATAAGAAGTGCTACGAACTTCTAAGTCCATATTTAGATGGTCATGACTTAGAATACTTAAAAGAAAGTTGCAAGGAAATTTGAGTCGTAAAGAACTTAAGGAAAAATTAAAAGATCTACCAGAAAAACCTGGTGTATATATAATGAGAAATGCTGATGGGGAAATTATTTATGTTGGTAAGGCTATTTCTCTAAAAAATAGGGTCAGACAGTATTTTGACAATAATAAAAACAAGGGCGCCAAGGTTCTTGCCATGGTAAGTCATATTGCTGATTTTGAATATATAATTGTTCAAAATGAAGTTGAGGCCTTGGTTCTTGAGTCTAACCTCATAAAGAAAAATAGACCAAAATACAATATTGTTTTAAGAGATGACAAACAATACCCTTATATAAAAATAAATAAAGAAAAATTCCCCAGGATTCAAAAGGTAAGGCAAGTTCATAAGGATGGGGCAGATTATTTTGGGCCCTATCCAGATGCCTATGCAGTTAATGATGCCATAGATTTATTTCATGACTATTACCCCTTTAGGACTTGTAATTTGAATTTTGATAGGGGTCAGAGTCTTGATAGGCCATGCCTAAATTATTTTATAAAAAAGTGTAAGGGTCCGTGTATTGGCGAAGAAGATGAAAGCACCTACCTAAGTAAGATGGATAATGTCAGGCAGTTTCTTGATAAAAAAGATAGAAAAATTTCTGATAAGGTTCTAGAAAGAATGAATGAAGAAAGTGCTAAACTGAATTTTGAAATGGCAGCTAAGTACAGGGATTATTATAGGGCACTTTCAATTCTTTCTGAAAGACAAAATGTGACGGAAACAACTGGTGATGATGTCGATATTATCGCTATTAGCAAGGGTGTTTCAATTATAGTTGTTCAAGTTTTCTTTATGCGTAAGGGGCATATTGTCGATAGAGAACACTATATCATTAAAAATGAATTTGCGGAAGAAGAAGCTGATATTATTTCGTCCTTTATCAAGCAATTCTACTTAGATTTGATTTTTATACCAAAAGAGATACTTGTCCAAACCCTGCCTAGTGATTTGGAATCAATAACCGATTTTCTTAATCAGAAAAAAGGCTCCAAGGTTAAAATCCATCAACCAAAATTGGGCAAGAAGTTTGAACTTATTACCATGGCTGCAAGAAATGCTGAAGACATGCGTATTAAACATGAAAAAAGAATTGATAGGAAAGAGAGAAATAAGTCTTCAGGGCTAAACCAACTTAAGGAAATTTTAAATGTTGACAAAATTAATAGGATTGAAGCTTATGATATTTCGAATACTTCCGGTGTACAGTCTGTTGGATCGATGGTAGTTTTTGAAAATGGGATTTCTGCTCCTAAGGAATATAGGAAATTTAAAATTAAAACAGTAGAAGGTCCAGATGATTATGCTTCTTTAAGAGAAGTGTTGATTCGAAGGTTCACAAATGCAAAAAAAGAAATAGCCAAAGGCAGTACCCATACAGGATTTGGTAAATTACCTGATTTGATTTTGATGGATGGTGGTAGGGGGCAGGTTTCTATCGCCAAAGAAGTTTTTAAAGAGATGAATATTGATATAGAAGTAGCAGGTCTTGTTAAAGATGATAAGCATACCACAAGAGGCATCATTTATAATAACGAGGAGATTCAAATTAGAAGAAAAGACCCTGTTTATAAGCTGATTTATGAAATTCAGGAAGAAGCTCATAGGTTTGCCATAAACTACCACAGGTCTTTGATGAGAAAGTCGATGAAAAAATCTGAACTTGATGATATAAAGGGCGTAGGTAAAAAAACTAAGGCAAATCTTTACAAGCATTTTAAGACTATTTCTAATATTAAAAAGGCTAGTATTGAAGAATTGATGGAAGTTCCTCTTGTAGGCAAGGAAGCGGCTGTTGAGATATATAAATTTTTTAGGTTGAAAGGATAGTTGATGACAGAAGTTTTTGATATTGATGATAAAAGTGAACAAATATCGGAAGTTAATTCCGGAGCAAACCATAAGACAATCAAACTTTACAAGGTTGTCGAAAATTTGGGGCTAGAAATTATTAGTGCTTCGACAGATTATAAGGAAATTGTTCTGGAAAATGCTGATGTAAATAGACCGGGTCTGCAACTTACTGGCTATATGGAAGAATTTCCTTATAAGAGACTTCAAGTTATAGGAACTGTAGAGTATAACTACCTAACAAGTCTGGATAGCAAGATGCAATACGAGAGATTTAGGGGAATTTTATCCTATGCTATACCAGCAGTAATTTTTTCTTATAATAGGGAGATAAATGAAGATATAGTTGATTTGGCGAGATATTATAATATCACTCTTTTAAGATCACCTGCCAAGACTACTAAGTTAATTTCGGATATATCGGACCAACTCGAATACCAATTAGCACCGACAACAAATGTTCATGGTGAACTTCTAGAAATATTTGGTATAGGAGTTTTAATAATGGGTAAGTCTTCAGTAGGTAAGTCTGAGACTGCTCTTGAACTTGTGACTAGAGGTCATAGGTTGGTTGCTGATGATATGGTAGATATAACTGCAATTGATAAAAAAATTGTAGGGGAGGCTCCTGAAAACATTAGGCACTTTATGGAGTTGAGGGGTCTTGGTATAATAAATGTTCGTAGACTTTATGGTTCGGGAGCAATTAAGCTTCAGACAGAAGTCGATATGGTAATTGAGCTTGAACAATGGAAAGATGATTATGAATATGATAGACTTGGGATTGATGAGCACTACATCGAACTACTCGGCATTAAGCTACCTCATCTAGTTGTGCCTGTAAGGGCTGGTAGAAATATTGCACTTATTATTGAAGTTGCTGCCATGAATCAAAGAGAAAAAGCTTTTGGATATAATGCTGCAAGAATAATGACTGATAGCATTTTCCATCCAGAAAGACTTGTAGATAAATCAGAAAAAATAGGGGGTTAACTCCTATTTTTTTATTTTGAAAAATTTGTCAAGGATAACTTTTTCCTATATAATAAAATTAAGAGATGAAATTAATCTCTTTATATGAAATATAAATTATAAAAGAGAGGAAGGATTGAAATGACAATTAAAAGATCTAAAAAAACAATGGATGGAAATACGGCTGCGGCACATATTTCTTATGCATTTACTGAAGTAGCAACTATATTTCCGATAACCCCTTCTTCACCAATGCCTGAGTGCGTTGACGTGTGGGCTGCCAATGGCAGGAAAAATATATTTGGCAAAGAAGTTATAGTTAAAGAAATGGAATCTGAAGCAGGTGCTGCTGGCGCTATGCATGGTTCACTAGGAGCCGGCGCCCTTACTACTACATATACATCAAGCCAGGGTCTCTTATTAATGATTCCAAACCTTTATAAAATCGCTGGTGAAAGACTACCTGGAGTTTTTCACGTTGCAGCCAGGACAATAGCAACTCATGCCTTATCAATATATGGAGACCACTCTGACGTCATGAGTGTAAGGCAAACAGGTGTAGCTATGATGGCGGCAAATTCGGTACAAGAAGTTATGGACCTAGGGGCTGTTGCCCACCTATCAGCTATTAAAGCAAGGCTTCCATTCTTGCATTTTTTTGATGGGTTTAGGACCAGTCATGAAATTCAAAAAATTGATGTCTGGGACTATAAAGATCTAGCACCTCTTGTTGATTATAACCAAGTTAGGTTCTTTAAGAATACATCATTAAATCCAGAAAGACCAAAGACTATGGGTACTGCTCAAAAAAATATTTTCTTCCAAGCGACAGAAGCTTCAAATATGATTTATGAACAAGTACCGGGTATTGTTGAAGATTATATGGATAAAATTAATGATTTAATAGGTACAAATTATAGGCTATTCAATTATTATGGTGCACCAGATGCAGAAAGAATTCTTATAGCTATGGGCTCTGTGTGCCAAACCATTAGAGAAACTATTGATGAATTAAGGAAAAATGATGAAAAAATAGGCTTGGTTGAAGTCCATCTATTTAGACCATTTTCTAAAGAACACTTATTAAAGGTAATACCAAAAACTGTCAAAAAAATAGGGGTTTTAGATAGGACTAAGGAGAAAGGTGCTGAGGGTGAACCACTTTATAAGGATGTTGTTACAGCCTTTTACGACGAAAAGAATAAACCGGAAATAATAGGTGGTAGGTTTGGTCTTGGATCTAAGGATACTATTCCAGCTGATATTGAGGCGGCATTTAATAATCTTAAATGTGAGATGAAAAAAGACTTTACTCTTTCTATCCGTGATGATGTAACCAATAAATCACTTCAAAGAACTGAATTAAGAATTAGGCACGAAGGCGAATCAAGATGCAAGTTTTGGGGCTTTGGCTCTGATGGTACGGTTGGAGCTAATAAGGAAGCTATTAAAATTATTGGCGATAATACTGACATGTATGTCCAAGCCTACTTTGATTATGATTCAAAAAAATCTGGAGGCTTGACTGTATCCCACTTAAGATTTGGTAAGGAACCAATTCTTTCAACTTATTTGCTAGATGAGGCGGATTTTATTTCTTGTTCAAAACAAGCTTATGTATTCAATTATGACCTCCTAGCTGGCCTTAAGGATGAGGGAATTTTCTTATTAAACACTGTTTGGGCAAAAGAAGAATTAGAAGAACGTCTACCTGGATCAATGAAAAGGTATCTTGCTAAACACAAAATCAACTTTTATATAATTGATGCCAGCCATATAGCAGAAAAAATAGGTCTTGGCTCAAGAACAAACATGATTATGCAATCAGCCTTCTTCAACCTAACCAAGGTAATAGATACAGATGATGCAATGAAATACCTAAAAGACTCTATAGTAAAGGCCTATGGTCATAAGGGTGAAGACATTGTTTCTATGAATAACAAAGCTGTTGACATGGGGGCAAGTGCTTACGAAAAAATCAATATCCCAGAAGCTTGGGCAAGTGCTAAAGATGAAGTAAAAGAAGAAATAAAACTTCCTGATTTTATCAAAAACATTGTCAAGCCAATGGAAGAGCAAAAAGAAGATGAAATCCCTGTTTCTGCCTTCAAAGATATCGATAATGGTGCTTGGGAAACAGCCACAACCCAATACGAAAAGCGAGGGGTAGCCTTAAATGTGCCTGAGTGGCAAATTGATAAGTGTATCCAATGTAACCAATGTTCATTTGTATGTCCGCACGCTGTAATAAGACCATTTTTAGTAACAGAAGAAGAAAAAGCAAAGGCTCCTGCAGGTTTTGCAACAAAGAAAGCAATAGGTAAGGGGCTAGAAGGTTACGACTTTAGGATTCAAATATCACCACTTGATTGTACAGGCTGTGGCAACTGTGCTGATGTATGTCCAGCTCCTCAAAAAGCTTTGATTATGAAACCTTTTGAAGAAGAAGTTGAAAAAGAGAAGGATGATTGGACTTTTGCTCACGAAGTTGTCGGATATAAAGAAAATGTTATGGATGATTCTTCAGTCAAAGGTAGCCAGTTTAAGAGACCTTTACTAGAATTTTCTGGTGCCTGTGCAGGGTGTGGTGAAACTCCATATGCAACTGTCATCACCCAGTTATTTGGAGACAGGATGCTAATTGCAAATGCGTCTGGTTGTTCATCAATATGGGGAGCAAGTGCACCTTCAGTTTCTTATGCGAAAAATTTTGAGGGCAAGGGTCCGTCATGGGCAAACTCTTTGTTTGAAGATAACGCCGAGTATGGTTATGGCATGAAACTTGCAACAGAGTCAAATAAGTATCTATTAGAAGTATATATGAAAAACTTCCTAGGCTTAAACCTCGACACTCAATTTAATGAAGCCTTTAAAAAGTGGATTGAAAACAAAGATGATGTTAAAGGTTCAAAAGAAGCGACAGCAGAAATATTAAAACTAAAGAACGAAACTGTAGATTCTGAAAATGGACGAAGTCTATTAGAAAAAATATTTGATTTAAAAGATTATTTAATTAAAAAATCTGTATGGATTTTCGGTGGTGATGGTTGGTCTTATGATATTGGTTATGGTGGTGTAGACCATGTTTTAGCCAGTGGAGAAGACATAAATATCCTTGTATTTGACACAGAAGTATATTCGAATACAGGTGGTCAATCTTCAAAAGCCACACCGCTTGCAGCAGTAGCTCAATTTGCAGCATCAGGTAAAAAAGTAAGAAAGAAAGACTTGGGTTTAATGCTAACCACATATGGTTATATTTATGTGGCACAAGTGGCCATGGGTGCAAATCAAAACCAATGTTTAAAGGCGATGAGAGAAGCAGAAAGCTATGATGGCCCATCAATCATAATTGCATATGCACCTTGTATCAATCATGGTATTAGAATTGGTATGGGTAAATCTCAATACAGAGAAAAACAAGCAGTTGAAGCTGGTTATTGGCATTTATGGAGATATGATCCAAGACTAGAAGATGAAGGAAAAAATCCATTCCAATTAGATTCTAAAGAGCCATCTGCATCTTTCCAAGAATTTATCCAAGGTGAAGTAAGGTATTCTTCACTTAAGAGGTCTTTTCCTGAAACAGCTGACGAGCTTTATGAAGAAGCAGAAAAAGCTGCGAAGGCAAGATACAATACCTATAAGAGACTTGCAGGAAAATAATTTCATAAAAGAAGCAGGCAGAAGCTTGCTTCTTTTTAAAATCTATTTAAAACTTTAGAGAAATAAAATTTTATACAGACTGCTCCTAAATACGAGCATATTTATTCATTTGCTTATGTTTTATAAATTATATAGCTTATGGAAATGGATGAATTTGGTTATTTATTAGACGGTTATAGATTGATAATAAATATGCTATATGAATAAAAAATGAAAATATTTTCTCCAAGTCTTGACAAAGAATGAAAATATAATTATACTAATAGTAGTGTTAACGATAATTGCTTATAATTATTTTAGGAGGTCTAGATGACAATTACTAGAGCAATGAAGACTATGGATGGTAACACAGCAGCAGCGCACGTTTCATATGCGTTTACTGATGTAGCTACAATATATCCTATCACACCTTCTTCACCAATGCCAGAAAGTGTAGACGTATGGGCAGCAAACGGACGCAAGAACTTATTTGGTCAAGAAGTTAAAGTTAAAGAGATGCAATCAGAAGCCGGCGCAGCAGGAGCTATGCATGGATCACTTGCAGCAGGAGCACTAACAAGTACATATACAGCAAGCCAGGGTCTATTATTAATGATTCCAAACATGTATAAGATTGCTGGAGAAAGATTACCAGGTGTTTTCCACGTTTCTGCAAGAACTATAGCAACTCACGCACTATCTATTTATGGTGACCATTCAGACGTTATGGCTGCTAGACAAACAGGTTGCGCTATGCTTGTATCAAACTCAGTTCAAGAAGTTATGGACTTATCTCCAGTAGCTCACTTAGCTGCTATTGAAGGTAGAATTCCTTTTATCAATTTCTTTGACGGATTTAGAACAAGTCACGAAATTCAAAAAGTTGAAGTTTGGGACTACAAAGACCTTGCTACAATGTTAGACTTCAAGGCTGTTGAAGAATTCAAGAACCATTCACTAAACCCAGAAAGACCAAAACACATGGGTACAGCTGAAAAGAATATCTTCTTCCAAAGAACAGAAGCAAGCAACACAGCTTATACAGATATCGTTGGTATAGTTGAAAACTATATGAACCAAATTAATGAAAAAATTGGAACAAACTATGGTTTATTCACATACTATGGTGCTGATGATGCAGAAAATATCATCATAGCTATGGGTTCTGTATGTCAAGCTGCTAGAGAAACAATTGATGTTCTTCTAAAAGAAGGCAGAAAAGTTGGTATGGTAGAAGTTCACCTATACAGACCATTCTCAAAAGAACACTTACTAAAAGCAATTCCTGCTACAGTTAAGAAAATAGCTGTTCTTGATAGAACAAAAGAAAAAGGCGCTGTAGGAAGCCCACTTTATCTTGATGTTAAAGCATGCTACTATGAAGAAGAAAAGAGACCATTAATCATTGGTGGTATCTTCGGTCTTTCATCAAAAGATACAATTCCAGCAGACATTAAGGCTGTTTATGACAACCTCGACAAAGATGAACCAAAACATGACTTCACATTATCAATCACTGATGATGTTACTAACAAATCACTTCCAAGAGATGATTTCAAAGTTAGACATGAAGGTACAAGCAGATGTAAATTCTGGGGATTCGGTTCTGATGGTACTGTAGGTGCAAACAAACAAGCTATCAAGATAATCGGTGATAATACAGACATGTATGCACAAGGTTATTTCGATTATGACTCTAAAAAATCAGGTGGTTTAACTGTATCTCACTTAAGATTCGGTAAAGAACCTATCCTATCAACATACCTATTAGACGAAGCTGACTTTATTTCATGTTCAAAACAAGCTTACGTTAACCAATATGACCTATTAGCAGGTATTAAAGAAGGTGGTACTTTCTTATTAAATACTGTTTGGTCAGTTGAAGAACTAGAACAACACCTTCCAGCTAAGATGAAGAGAGTTCTTGCTGAAAAGAATATTGATTTCTACATCCTAGATGCAAGCCATATTGCTCAAAGCATCGGTCTTGGTGGAAGAACAAACATGATCATGCAATCAGCATTCTTCAACCTAACAAAAGTAATTCCAGTAGAAGACGCTGTTAGATACTTAAAAGAATCAATAGTTAAATCTTATGGTCACAAGGGTGAAGACATTGTAAACATGAACTACAATGCTGTTGATAAGGGTCTTGAAGCTCCAATTAAAGTTAACGTTCCAGCTGAATGGAAAGATGCAGTTGACGAAGTTAAAGAAGAAAAAGAACTACCAGATTTCATTAAAAACATCGTTAAACCAATGCTTGAACAAAAAGAAGATGACCTTCCAGTTTCTGCTTTTAAAGGCATCGAAAATGGTGAATTTGAATCAGGTACAACAGCTTACGAAAAGAGAGGTATAGCTCTTAACGTTCCTGAATGGCAAATAGATAATTGTATTCAATGTAACCAATGTTCTTACGTTTGCCCACACGCTGTAATTAGACCATTCTTAGTAACAGAAGAAGAAAAGGCTAATGCTCCTGAAGGCTTTGAAACTAAAAAAGCTATTGGTAAGGGCATGGACGGATTTACATTTAGGATTCAAGTATCTCCACTAGACTGTACAGGATGTGGTAACTGCGCTGACGTATGTCCAGCTCCAAAGAAAGCTCTTCTAATGAAACCTTTCGAAGAAGAAGTTGAAAAAGAAAAAGATCATTGGACATATGCTCATGAAGTTGTTGGCTACAAAGAAAATGTTATGGACGACATGACATTAAAGGGAAGCCAATTCAAACAACCATTATTCGAATTCTCTGGCGCATGTGCAGGTTGTGGTGAAACTCCATATGCTAAATTAATTACCCAATTATTTGGCGATAGAATGTATATAGCAAACGCTACTGGTTGTTCTTCAATCTGGGGAGCATCTGCACCAGCTATGTCATACACAAAGAACCTTGCAACAGGTAAGGGTCCAGCTTGGGGTAACTCATTATTTGAAGATGCTGCTGAATACGGATATGGTATGAAACTTGCAGCAGAAGCAAATACTCACTTACTAGAAGATAACATGACTAAGTTCCTAGAACTAGGTCTTGATTCTCAATATAACGAAGCATTCAAAGCATGGCTTGAAGGAAAAGATGATGTTAGAGCTTCTAAAGAAGCAACAGCAGCTATCTTAAATGTTAAAGAAGAAGTTGAAGGCGAAGATGCTAAGAAATATCTAAACAACATCCTTAAACTAAAAGACTACATGATTAAAAAATCTGTATGGATCTTTGGTGGTGACGGATGGAGCTACGATATAGGATTTGGTGGCGTTGATCACGTACTTGCAAGTGGTGAAAACATCAATATCTTCGTATTCGATACAGAAGTATATTCTAACACAGGTGGACAATCTTCTAAATCTACACCATTATCAGCAGTAGCACAATTTGCTGCATCTGGTAAAAAGGTAAGAAAGAAAGACCTTGGTCTAATGATGACTTCATATGGTTATGTATATGTAGCACAAGTTGCTATGGGCGCAAATCAAAACCAAACTCTAAAGGCTATTAAAGAAGCTGAAAGCTATGATGGACCATCTATCGTAATTGCTTACGCTCCATGTATTAACCACGGTATCAGAATTGGTATGGGTAAATCACAATACAGAGAAAAACAAGCCGTAGAAGCAGGTTACTGGCACTTATGGAGATTTGACCCAAGACTTGCTGAAGAGGGCAAAAATCCATTCCAATTAGACTCTAAAGAACCTACTGGATCATTCCAAGAATTCATCCAAGGTGAAGTAAGATATTCATCACTTAAGAGATCATTCCCAGAAACTGCTGATGAGCTTTATCAAGAAGCTGAAAAAGCAGCTAAGGAAAGATATGAATCTTACAAGAAATTAGCAAATAAATAATATAAGCAAGAAAAATCGCCATTCATTGGCGATTTTTTCTTTGCAAAAATACATAATTATTATATTAAATAAGAATATAATTAAAATAGAATTCAGATAGGTGTCAATAATTTATCAGACTTACAAATTTATGGTATAATAAAGTAAAATGAAGATTTATTATTAATACACTTTGGAGGTATTATGACGATCAGATATGTAAATAATTTAGGAAAAATAACAATCGATGATTCCGTTATTGCAAATATAGCTGTTGCAAGTGTTATGCAATCTTATGGGGTTGTAGGACTCGCATCAAGATCTGCTAGAGATGGGATATACAAGCTTCTTGGAGTAAATAACATGCAAAGAGGCGTTGAGGTTATAAGAAGAGACAATGGTACAGTTGCTATTTACATTTCTTTATTTTTAGAATATGGAATAAGAATACCTGTAGTATGCCAAAATATAATCGAAAATGTTAAATATAATATTGAGAAATCTTTGAATGTTAATGTTGCAGAAGTAAATATCTATGTTCAAGGAATCAATAGATAGGAGAAGTATGAAAGTAATTGATGCAAGTAAGCTCCAACAAATGGTCATTGGAGCCTATAAATATTTAGAAGAGAATAAGTCTCTTGTAGACGAATTAAATGTATTCCCTGTTCCTGATGGAGATACAGGTACAAATATGAATATGACCATGAAATCCGGTGTAGATAAAGTAAATCAAACAAGCGGATTAAGTGTTGAAGAAATAGCCAAAGCTCTTAGCCAAGGCACACTTATGGGTGCTAGGGGTAACTCTGGGGTTATCTTATCTCAACTTGTTAGAGGAATGTCTAAGACTCTCAAAGGTAAGGATGAGATTGGTGCTCTTGAAATAAGAGATATTTTTAAAAATGCAACAAAAACTGCCTATAAAGCTGTCATGCAGCCAACAGAAGGTACCATCCTTACTGTTGCTAGAAAGATGTCTGAAAAGGCAGAAGAAGCTTTTGATGAAAATAAAAATTTAGATGATTATCTTGTGGAGATCATAACTGAAGGTCAAATTGCTCTTGATAATACACCAAAACAACTTCCAGTTCTTAAGGAAGCTGGAGTAGTAGATTCTGGTGGACAAGGTCTGATGTTCCTACTTAGGGGTGCTCTTAATGCTCTTAATGGAGATATCGACAGAGATATTGACCTATCAAGTTCAGAAAGTGTAGAAGAAGGTTCCTATAAGATTTACTTCGAACTTTTAATAAAAGAAAATGACTTTGAAAAAATTAGTGACTCAATTGATTCTTTGTCAACAAATTTCGACTATGAATATAAAGATGGTCACCTAAAGGCAGAAGCTCGTTCTGAATATCCACAACAAATAATTTCGAAGATCCTAGTTGACGGTATTTTAGTAAAACTTGAAGTTGAAAATACTAAACCAGATATCGAAAATGCTGTAAAAGAGCCTGAAAAACTCAAAAAATACGGATTTATAGCTGTATCAAGGGGTGAAGGTTTTGATGAAATATTAAAGTCTATGAATATAGACAAAATTATTTCAGGAGGCCAAACTATGAACCCTTCTACAGAAGATATTTATAAAAATATCGAAGAAGTGGCAGCTGAAAATATAATTATTTTCCCAAACAATAAGAATATAATTATGGCTTCAAAACAGGCTTGCCAATTGACTGACAAAAATGCTATGGTTTTAGAAACAAGATCTATTCCAGAAACATTCACTGCTATGCTCGAGTTCGATGAAGATGAAGATTTAGAAGAGAATATTGAGAATATGGCAGATGCTATTAGTGATATGCACACAGTAGAAGTTTCTATTTCTATTAGAGACACAAGTGTCAATAATATTGAAATTAAGAAAGATGACTATATAGGCATCCTTGATGGAAAGATTGTGGCAACTACTTCTAATATTGAAGAAACAACTAGAGAGGCTATCAAAATTGCCATTGACAAGGACGGTGATATATCATTAGTAACCTTATATTATGGTGAGGAAGCTGATAAGAGAAAGGCAAAAGACCTTGTGAAGAAGCTTTCAAAAGACTATAAGGATATTGATATTGAGTTAGTCTACGGCGGACAGCCAGTATATTATTATCAAGCTACACTTGAATAAGGATTTAACAAGCTTGAAAGGGATAGGTCCTAAAAAAGCCAAGGCTCTTTCAAAGCTAGATATATATACTGTTAGGGACCTATATTCTTACTATCCAAGGGAATACGAGGATAGAAGGATTAAAGCTAGCGTTTTAAAGGCAAGTCCAACTAGGTCTTATTATTTTGAATGGAAAGCTATTTCAAAAGTCTACGTAAAAAGATTAAAGAACATGACTGTTTCTTATATGTATTTTGCAGAAGGTGATTTTAAAAAAATCAGAGTCATTTGGTTTAATGATAGGTTTTCCATAAGAAAGATTAGATTAAACGAGACTTATAAGTTCTACACTAAAGTAGCTTATAAAAATGGTTACTATGAGTCAGTAAATCCTATTTTTGAAAATTTAGATGGGGATATGATAGGGGCAATATACTCTATATATCCACTAACTTCTGGTATCAGCCAAAAAAATCTGAATGCTTTTATCAAGGAAGCCTTAAAAGAATTTGATGTAAGAGAAGACATTTTATCAAAGTCACTAAAGGAAAGATTTAATCTTATGGATAGGGAAAAGGCACTTAAAGAAGTTCATTTTCCTAGTGATCTTCAAACCTTATTCAAAGCAAAAACAGACATAAAAATTGGTGATTTATTAAAAGAATTAATTTTTTTAGATCATCTCGGAAAACTTCAAAGAAATAAACAAGATATAAGTTTAAAATATGATTTGAAAGAAATATTAGCCAAACTTTCTTTTTCCCTAACAAGGTCTCAACTAAGGTCATTGAAGGAAATTTTAGAAGATTCTGATAAAGATATTTCGATGAATAGACTTTTAATAGGAGATGTTGGTTCTGGTAAAACTATTGTGGCCATGGTTTCAATGCTAGTTTTTGGATTAAACTCTTATCAAGCAGCCATGATGGTACCGACAGAGGTGCTTGCTATCCAACAGTATGAAAAATATAAGGATTTTATTGGAGGATTTGGACTAAAGCTTGCTCTTTTAACTGGTTCTTCCAAGAATAAAGAAGAAATTAAAGAAGGTCTTCGAGACGGCACTATTGATATGGTAGTCGGTACTCATGCCCTAATAGAAGAAGACGTGAAATTTAGGAATTTAAGACTTGTTGTAAATGATGAACAGCACAGGTTTGGTGTAAGGCAAAGGCAGGAATTGGCAAAGAAAGGTATTGATGCTAACTACCTAACAATGACAGCTACACCCATTCCACGAACTTTAAGTCTTAGAATAAATAAGATGTTGGATCTAAGTATAATCAACGAACTTCCTAAAGGCAGGGCTAGCGTTATAACAAGTATTGTCAATGAAGACCACCAAGAATTTCTTTTTGAAAATATAAAAGAAGGCCTAAAAGCTGGTAGGCAAGTTTATGTTGTTAGCAACAATATTGATGCAGAGGATACTAATTCTGTAGAAAATCTTTATAAAAAATATAAGAAAATCTTTAAGACTCATCGAGTAGAAAAACTTCACGGAAAACTTAAGGCGAGTCTTAAGGAAGAAATTTTAAAAAAGTTTAATAACCATGAAATTGATATTTTGATTTCTACGACAGTCATTGAAGTAGGAATAGATGTGGCAAATGCAAATACGATGGTTATTTATAATTCTAATAACTTTGGCTTATCCCAACTTCATCAATTGAGAGGTAGAGTTGGCAGGGGAGAATATGATTCTTATTGCTACTTAGTTAGTAAAGATGTTAATCCTAAAAGTAAGCTAAAAATTCTAGTAGATTCTAATGATGGTTTTGAAATATCACAAAAAGACTATGAACTGAGAGGTGGGGGCAAGATATTATCCCTCATCCAACATGGGAAAAATCTTTCTGAGATTGAATTTTTAAATATGACTGAGGAAGAAACTAATAAAACCTTCGAAATATTTGATTACCTAAAAGAAAATTCTTATAAGGGTGTTGATTTAGAATTTATAAGAGATTATTTTGATGAAGATAAGGATATTATATTAAATTGATGAAAGTAGTAGCAGGAAAATATAAAGGATACAATCTATTGAGTCCCAAGTCTAAGACTTCTAGGCCAACCGACAATAAAGTTAAAGAAGCTATCTTTGATATGCTTTATCCTTACAAAAATAGTTTTAGGGCCTTAGATCTTTTCTCTGGCACCGGTCAAATGGGGATAGAGTTTTTATCTAGGGGAGCTGATGAAGTTTACTTTAACGAAAAAAATTATTCTAATTTTTCCATCCTTAATCAAAATCTAGATAAGGTTGATAGGCAAAGAGTTTATGCTTCGAAGATGGATTTTATAAGGTGTTTGAAAGATTTGTCAGAAAAAGGTTTGGATTTTGACTATATTTTTTTAGACCCACCCTATGAAACAGACTTTATAGACAAGGCTTTATTTTATATTTTAGAGTATGACTTATTAAGTGAAGATGGTATAGTTATTACTGAATCAAGTAAAGATATAGATTTTTCTGATAAGTATAACTTAAATATTTTGAAAGATAAATCTTATGGAAGGAAATTTATTAAATTTTATACAAAATGAAAGTAATTTACCCAGGTAGCTTCGATCCCCTTACAAAGGGTCATATGGACATTATCAAAAGACTGAGTAGTATGTTTGATGAAGTGATTGTAGCTATATTAAATAACGAAAACAAATGTTCTCTATTTACTGTTGATGAAAGAAAAGATATAATAAAAGAGGAAATTAGAGACGAAAAGCTATCTAACACATACATATATTCCTTCGATGGACTATTAGTAAAATTTGCACAAGATCATGATGTCAAGCTAATAGCTAGGGGATTAAGGGGTGTTACAGATTATGAATATGAAAAGGATATTGCTAGAGTTAATTCAACTCTTTATGAGGGACTTGAGACAATTTTTCTACTAAGTAATCCTACTTATTCATTTGTTAGTTCGAGTGGTGTTAGAGAAATAGCTGCTTTTAAAGGTGATGTGTCAGCGTTTGTAAGTCCAAGCGTTGAGAAAAAAATTAAAGAAAAATTTAACTATTAGGAGGAAACATGGCAAACAAAATTACTGATCTTATTCTTGAGATGGAAGATATAATGGACGAGGCAAGCTCTGTACCTTTCTCTAAGAAAATCGCAGTAGATCCTGATGAGATTTATGAGATTTTAAATGAAATGAAAGATTCCCTACCTGAAGAAATCAAGCAAGCTCAATGGGTAACTGATGAAAAAGATAGGATTCTGTCTGAAGCAAGCAGTGAAGCAAGCAATAGACTTAGCCAAGCTGAAGGCGAAATTAAAAATTTTAAAGAACAAGCTAAGAGTCAATACCAAAAAATGGTAAGCGAACATGAACTTACCCAACAAGCAAGAAAAGAAGCTGATAGGATTTTACAAGAAGCTGCAGCAGAAGCTAAAAATATAAGACAACAATCCTATGACTATATTGACAGACTTTTCACTGGTTCAATAGATAACTTTGGTCAACTTGTTCAACAGCTTGAAAAAAATAGAGATAAAATTTTAGAAAATAGATAAAAATAAGACCTATCAATCGATAGGTCTATTATTGTGCACAAAATCATAATCAATATCTCGATTAATACCGAGGCTATAGAGGTTTGATGCTTCTATCATTTTTTTATGAATTAGGAGATTATTAGAATCTAGCTTAGAGATGTCTTTTTTATTAATCACAAGCTTGAGATTTTCAGATAATTTTTTAAAAAACTGACTCGCCTTTTCATTGTAGGCGAGAATTTTTATGAAAGAAATATCAATGTCATTTAAATTTTCGGTATTAGCTAAGATATAATTTAATATTATTCTTTTTATCCTTGACCTCGTATATCTCAACGATGTAGCCTCGTCTAAGAAAGATTTATAAGAAAGATTTCTTCTTGCTAACCTATAAAGATAGTTATCGATACCTTCTTCAAAACCTAATATAGTAGTCATAGGAGATTTTTCTATTAGAATTTTGTACCTAAATATCTTGTATATATAATCTTCATCAAAATCTTGGTAGGTGTTTCTAAAATCAATAAGTTTTTCAAAGGAAATAGCTGGCATTAGCTTATAAATTTCTGAATCTAAATTATTTCTAATCGCAGTCGATGATGCAAAACATTCGTCGTAAATTAATTTATCTTTGTTAGAAGTTTTAATTCTTTTAATAGGGTAAGGTTTTAATTTTGAATTTATTTTATTAATAGCCCTTAAGTATTCAAGAGCCAATATATTATTAGATGAAACAAAGTCGCGTCCGACAAGCTCATTAATTATGAGGTTATATGCTTTAGGATAAGATAGCCCTTCCTTTAAAAGACTTTTTATCTTTCCATCAATAGAATTTTGATTTTCAATGATTTTCCTAGCTCCTTGGAGAAAGTCATCTGGGCTAATGTTTTCAATGCCAAAAACTAAGTAGTCAATATTCATTTTATCTAAAATAACAATTGATTTCAAAGCAAAAAATTCAGCAGCTTGCAAGCTTACAAAACTTGGCATTTCGACCACAAGGTCAAAGCCAGATTTAATAGCCACATAGGCTCTTAAATACTTATCCATAATGCTGGCATCACCTCTTTGGATGAAGTCGCCACTCATAATTGAGATATGTAAATCTGTATTTAATTGGATTTTGGCTTGATCTAATAAAAATTTATGCCCGTTGTGAAAGGGATTAAATTCTGAAATAATTCCTAAGCTTTTCATAAAGACTCCTTGAGTATATTATACTTATATTTATAAAAGTATGCATAGGGATGAAAATCTCATGAAAATAGTTTTATATTTATGAATAAAATTTTCAATTAAGGGCTAAATATGGTATAATAATTAAAGAAATATCAACTAGGAGGAATTATGATTTCAGCAAATGATTTAAGAAAAGGTGTAACTTTCGTATACGATAATGATGTATATCAAGTTGTCGATTTCCAACACGTTAAACCAGGCAAGGGAGCTGCTTTTGTAAGAGCTAAAATTAGGTCTGTTATGAACGGTGGAGCAAAAGATGTAACCTTTAACCCAAATGAAAAATTTGAAAATGCAGTTATTTCTACAAAAGAAATGCAATATTTATACAATGACGGTCAATTGTATTATTTTATGGACCCAGAAAGTTTCGAACAAATTGGAATCGAAGAAGACAATGTTAAGGATGCTATCATCTATGTAAGAGAAAATGATACAGTTCTTATCAAATTTTACCAAGGCAAGCCATTCTCTATTGATCCACAAAACTTTGTTGAACTTCAGGTAGTAAAAACAGAGCCAGGTGTTAAGGGAGATACTGCTACTAACGTTACAAAACCAGCTACAGTTGAAACTGGAGCAGTAATCAACGTGCCAATATTTGTAAACGAAGGCGATGTAATTAAAATCGATACAAGAAGTGGTGAGTACCTATCAAGAGTTTAGGAGTAGATAATGTCAAGTAATTTCAAAGACGGTTCTGTGAAGATTGCAGATGAGGTTTTAGATCAAATCGCAATCCAAGCGGCTAATGACGTTTATGGAGTATATGAAGAAAATTCTGATGAAGGATTTATTCATTCACTAGGAACTAGGACAAATAAATCATCAATTAGAAATGTTGATGGTCACCTTGTTATAGATTTAGATCTTTCTTTGGATAAAAATGTTAATGTTAGGAAAACAGTTAAAAAAATTCAAGAAAATGTTAAAAATGTTGTTGAAACTATGACTGGACTTAATGTTAGCAAGATTAATGTTAATATAATTAAACTAGAAATCTAATGAAAAGAACTGATCAAAGAGAATGGGTTTTTAAACTTATTTTTCAAGACACAATAAATAAAATCGAAGATACTAAAGATTTATTATCCAACCACAAGCTAAACGAGGATGAGACTTTTATTGTTGAATCTATTAATTCTTATAAGAAAAATTTTGAAAAGATTGATAAGATTTTACAAGACAATGCACCAAAAGGTATGCCAAAGCTTAGTAGGGTGGTTAAGTCGATAATTTATTTATCCATCAATGAAATATATTTTCTTGATATACCTGTTTCTGTGTCAATAAATGAAGCTGTAAATATTGCCAAAAAGTTTTCTAATGAAGACGACTATAAGATAGTTAATTTGATCCTTGGCAATATTGTAAGAAATGATAATAAATGAGAAAACCCTTAAGTGTTAAGCAATTTAATGAATATATAAAATCAAATATTAAACATGACCCAATCTTTCAAAGAATAAATTTAATAGGTGAACTTTGCAATATTAGAATTAACAACTATCATTTATATTTTTCCTTAAAGGAAGGCAATGATTTAATAGATGCGGTTATTTACTATTACGAAGATAAGGAAATAAGTTTTGATTTTAGCCCTGGTAAAGAAGTAATTATTAAGGGAAATCTTTCTTTTAATAATTACTCTTCAAAGCTTGTTATTATTGTAAATGAAGTTGAGGATGTCGGTATTTCAAAAGAATTTTTAGAATTTCTCAAAATGAAAGAGGAATTTAAGTCAAAGGGCTACTTTGATAAGGAAAACAAAAAGCCGATACCAAAACTTGTTAAAAAAATAGGGTTAATAACATCTAAAGACGGAGCTGCTATTATGGATTTTCTTGCCATGATAAACAGCAAGGCTAATGATATACATATTTATCTAGATCCTGTAAAGGTTCAAGGTGATGACGCAGAAGTTTTGATTGCAAATGCTATCAGAACTTTAGATAATCTTAGCTTGGATGTAATTGTTATCACCAGGGGTGGGGGCTCTAATGAAGATTTATCAAGCTTTAACAAGAGAAAAATTATTGAAGCTGTATTTGCAGCAAAAACCCCAATTATTTCAGCTATTGGTCATAACATAGATACGACTTTAATTGACTACACAAGTGATTTAAGCCTGCAAACACCAACTGAGGTGGGGTCATATTTGATTAGTGATTATGTAGATTACGAAAAAAAGATAATTAACAAATTTGATAAGGCTGAGTCATTAATTAAAAACACAATAGTTATGACTGAACTTAAGCTTAAGGTATTAGATGCTAAAATAAAAAAATCTTCACCAGCTAAGCTAACTGAGGATAAAATAAATGCACTTAGTTCGCTAAACCAAGAGATCAACAAGGCTATAAAAAATGTTTTCAGCTACAATGAAAACAAGTTTAAGAATTTGGCAATCAAACTGGATTATGTAGAAAAATTAATTGATGTTAGAAAACAACATTTTGAAATAAAATTTGATGGGAAAAACGTCTATTCTGCACACAGCTTAACTGAAGGAGATCAAATAGAATTGATATTTGTTGATGGAAAATTAAAGGCAAGGATTATTAATGGATAAATCTTTCGAATACCAATACAAAAAAATCGAAGAAATTTTAGATGAAATTGAAAATAATAAGGATAATCTAGATGAAGCAATCAAGCTTTATGACAAAGCTAAAAATATGTATAAGGACCTTGAAGAAAAGTTAGAAGACTTTAGAGCCAAGGTGGAAGTTATAGGAAATGATGAATAAAGAAAAATTTTTGGAAAGTCTCAGTTTAGATAAGAATATTATTGACAGGGAAATTCAATCATACCTTAATCCTAAAAATAAACTTGAAGAGGCTATGGTCTATGCAACAGATGGTGGTAAGAGGATAAGAGCATTCTTATACCTAGAAACAAAGAAAATGTTTTCACAAAATATTAGCGAATTGGACTATAAACTCGCTATGTCAATCGAATTTATCCATGCCTATTCTTTAGTCCATGATGACCTACCTGCAATGGATGATGATGATTATAGGAGAGGAAAGGAAAGTGTTCATAAAAAGTTTGGTGAAGATATTGGTATCCTTACCGGAGATGCTTTACTAAATGAAGCGGCACTTATACTTTTTGATATCGGTATTAAAGATTCTTCATATCTAAAGGCTTCGTCTTATATTCTAGAAAGAGCATCAAGATTTGGAATGATTGAAGGACAAGTCATGGATTTAAGAAGAGAGTCGACTTATGATTTATCCTATCTTTTAGAAGTATATAAGAAAAAAACATCAGACTTATTTAAGGCAGCTTGTCAGGCGGCAGTTTTAACTAGCAAGCAGAATGAAGACACTTATAGAAAAATCGAATGTTTTGCTGAAAATCTTGGACTTGCCTTTCAAATCCAAGATGATTTGCTTGAGGATACTTACAAAGATGAACTTAATATTATAAATGTAATGGAAAAACAGGATGCTATTAAACTTTTAGATGAAGTCAATAATAAGGCAAGAAACTCTATTAGAGATTTTAAAAATAATGAAGTTTTATCATATTTAATTGATTACTTATCAAGTCGAAGTTATTAGGGGAAATTATGAAAAAATACACTAGACAAAGATTAATATTAGATATTATTCAAAACAATGACGTCAGAACCCAAAGCCAACTTTCTGAAATCTTGAAATCCCAAGGGGTAAATGCGACTCAAGCAACAATTTCTAGGGATATAAAAGAGTTAAGAATTTCAAAGGTGCAAAGTGATGATTATGAGTATAAATATACTGTCGTAGATGCTGTTTATGATACTTTAACAGAAAGAATTGAAAAGATTTTTAAGGAAGCGGTACTATCTGTAGAAATTTCTGCTCAACTTATAGTGATTAAAACCATATCATATTGCGCAACTGTATGTGGACAATATATTACCAATGCCAAATTAGATAATGTGGGTGGTATGGTTACCGGAATAGACACTATATTTATAACACCTAAAGACTTTGAATCAATTGAAAATCTTGTTGAAGATATAAGGGCACTTGTTAAATAATGCTTGCGGAGCTTTATATAGATAATTTTATTATTATCAAAAAAGATCATATATTTTTTGAAGATAAGTTTAATGTCTTGACAGGTGAAACAGGTTCAGGAAAATCTATAATCCTTGAAGCGATTAATTTACTTTTAGGCAAAAGAGCCAGTAAGGATATTATTGGCAATTTTAAAGATCAAAGTATCATAGAAGCTGTTTTTTTACTAAAGGATGATTTGATACAAAAATTAACAAATCTAGGTATTAGTTTTGATGATGATAAACTTATTATTACTAGAAATATTGGGAAAAACACTTCAAGCATTAGAATTAATGGTAGACTTTCAAATATTAATATTCTAAAAGAAATAAGTGATGATTTGATCGATGTCTATAAGCAAGGTGACTCAAATATCTATATGAATAAGGCTAATTATATCGACCTTATAGATTCATATCAAAATGATGGCAAAACAAAAGACATCCGAAGCAAGTTGGCAAGTTTATTTAAGGAAAAAAACGACTACTTAAGACGATTTAAAGATTTTGATTTATCCGATGAAGAATTAAGTAGGGAAAGAGATTTGTTGAACTATCAAATTGATGAGATTGATGGTATTGATTTATTTAATCTTGATGAGGAAGAAATTGAAAGTGAGTATAAGAGACTTACTAATATTTCAAGTTTGAAAGACGGTTACTACAGGATGCTTGAACTACTAGATTCAAGTGATTATGAGATAGCATCAGCAAGCAAACTTCTAAATGAAGCTGCTTCAAATATATCCGAATTCATTACTATAGATAAAAAATCTTCTGACCTTTATAACAGGTTAGTAGCCTTATCGGATGAACTTGACGACATTTATTCGCAAGCAGATTCCTATGTAGATTTTCTATCAACAGATCCTGAAAAACTGGAAGCATTGGAAGATTTAAATAAAAAACTTTTTGACTTAAAAAGAAAATACGGCAACAACATTGATGACATCAAGGCTTATTATGACTCGATGAAAGAAAGGCTGAGTGAGTTAGATCAAATTGATGATTTAAGGAATAATCTTACTAATATTTTATCAGATATTGATAATAAGATTATGAAATATTCGGAAGAAATTCACGAGATAAGAATAAATAAAATAAAGAGCCTAGAAAAATCATTGAACAAAGAAATAGTGGAATTAAATATAAAAAATGGTAAGTTTAAAGTCGGTGTTAATAAAAAAGAAAACATCGATAAAACTGGTTTCGATGATGTTGATTTCTTAATAAGAACAAACAAAGGTGAGAGTTTGACATCTTTAACAAAAACTGCATCTGGAGGAGAAATCTCCAGGATAATGTTGGCATTTAAAGACGTTTTTGCTAGTTTTGATGAGATAGACACAATGATTTTTGATGAAATTGATACTGGTATAAGTGGTAGGACTGCACAGATTGTCGGAGAAAAAATACTAGACCTGTCTAGTAAAAGACAGATTATAGCCATAAGTCACTTGCCACAGATAGCTTCCCTTGCCAATAACCATATATTAATCAGCAAGGAAGATGATGGAAATTATACAATATCAAGTTCCAAAAATATAAAAGAAGACGAGAGAACTCTTGAAATTGCTAGATTAATTGGTGGAGTTGACATTACACAAACTACTATTAAATCAGCCAGAGAAATTTTGAAAATGGCGGAGGATCTAAGAAATGAATGAAGAAAAGTTTTATGAAAAAACAATAAAGTCAGATACTATTTATGACGGTAAAATTCTTAAGCTCAGGGTGGAAACTGTTGAACTTGAAAATAAGAGATATTCTAAGAGGGAAATAGTCGATCACCAAAAAGGAGTTGGTATTATCGCTTTTGATGGTCCTGATAAGATATGGATGGTTCGTCAATATAGGAAGGCTATCGATAAGGTAACTCTAGAAATTCCTGCAGGTCTTGTGGACCCAGGTGAACTTCCAATTGAAACTGCAAAAAGAGAACTCCAAGAAGAAGTGGGATTTTTCCCTCAGAAAGTAACTTATCTATTCGATATGCACGCTTCACCAGGTTTTACAAACGATAAATTATCTTTTTTCGTTGCTGAAGATTTAGTAGAATCTCCATTAGACTTAGACGAGGATGAAAATTTGATGAGTAAATCATATTTATTAACTGATTTATATCAGATGATTGAAAATGGTGAAATAACTGATGCTAAGACAATTATTGCAATTTTTTATGCTCTAAGAAGGATAAATGAAGCTTAATATAAAACTTGAAGATTTTGAGGGCCCTTTTGAGCTATTGTTAAAACTGATTGATAGGGAAAAAATTGACATATATGACGTAAAAATAGAAGAGATTACAGCTCCATTTTTAGAGGAAATGGCAAAAATGGATATTGATATTTCTATGCTATCTGAATTTATATATACATCTTCAATTCTATTGACAATTAAGGCAAACAAACTCTTGCCAAAACCTGAAAATGAAGGGCTAGAAGAAGATTTTCTTTCTTATCTTATTGAATATAAAAAAATAAAATCTGTTCAAGATGATTTTAAATTATTAGAAGATGAAGCTAGGAAAATCCATTCAAAATATCAAGAAGATCTCTCAACTTATCAAAGAGATAATTTAATCATATCTCAAGATGTCGATATTCTTTCTAATGAATTTTCAAAGTTACTAAGAAGACTTGCGATAGAAAAAAAGAGCGAAGAGAAAATTTTTGAGCAAGTTAAGATACCGGATGTCAATTCATATTTGATAAGTCTTAGGAAGACCCTAAACTTTTCTAAAGAATTAAATTTGGTTGATATTACCAAAAGAATTAATTCAAAAGCTGAGTGTATTGCAACTTTCCTAGCCTTATTAGAAATGGTAAGGCTAAATGAAATATATATTAAACAAATAGAGATGAACTCATTTAAGATTATTAAGAGGGTTAAATGACGGAAGACTACTTAAAAGGTCTCATTGAAGAGGTCTTATATATATGGGCTGAACCTATAAGTATTGATGAAATTAGTAAAATTTTATATGACTTGCCTAAGGCTGATATAAAAAAATGCCTAGATGAGATGATTGATGAAAGAAAAGACAGGCAAACTGGTCTTGTTATAAGAAATTTTAACAATTCTTTCCAATTTACAACTAGGAAGGCTAGCGATAAGTATTTTGAATCACTTCTTTCAAAGTCAGATAAAAAACTAACAAATTCAACCCTAGAGACTTTATCAATAATAGCTTATAAGCAGCCAATAACAAGAGTTGAGATAGATAAAATCAGAGGGGTTAATTCTCAATCAACTATTGATTCGCTTTTAGAAAAAAAATTAATTACAGAAAAAGGAAGGCTCGATAAAATAGGCAAGCCAATTATCTATGGAACAACTGATAACTTTTTGCAATATTTTAATTTGAATTCTTTGGATGACTTGCCTGAAATAAGGATAGAGAAAAATGAGGATTAATAAATTTATTGCTCATGCTGGTTACACTTCAAGGAGAAAGGCTGACGAGCTGATTCTAAAGGGCAAGGTAAAAATTAATGATGAAGTAATCTTAGAACCAGGAATTGATGTTTGTGATGATGATAGGGTTGAAGTAGAAGGTAAAGTTTTATCGATCGAAAAGAAGTTTTATATAAAATTGTATAAGCCAGTAGGCTTTATAACATCGAATTTTGATCCCTATAATGAAAAAGACTTAAATGACTTAGTTGATATTGATAAGAGGTTTTTTGCTGCAGGCAGGTTAGATAAGGATAGTGAAGGACTTTTAATAATAACAAATGATGGCGAATTTACCAACAATCTAATCCATCCTAAATACAAACTTGATAAGGAATACATAGTTAAAGTCGATAAAAAACTAAAAGACTATCAAGAAAAGCAATTTGCACAAGGCCTTGATATAGGCAATGGCGAAAAAACATCTGATGCTAAAATCGAATATTTGGAAAATAACACTTACAGGGTTATAATCCATCAGGGATACAATAGACAGATAAGAAGGATGTTTAAGGTTTTCGGAATAAAAGTTGTAAGTCTAAAAAGAATAAGGATAGGAAAGATTAGCCTATCAAATCTTAAGGAAAAAGAATACAGATATTTTAATGAAGATGAATTAAAATTTGTAGAAGAAATTAGAAGATAGGTGACTATCTTTTTTTGTGGGATAAATATGAAAAAAATTGGGATAATTGGTGCAGGCCCTGCGGGGTTGATGGCTGCTATAAGAGCAAAAAATGAAAATAATATAGTTGCAGTTTTTGAAACTAATGATAAAATTGGTAAAAAACTTCTCATGACTGGTGGTGGCAGATGTAACATTACGAATGCTGTTTACTATCAAGATTTCTTAGACAATGTCGTTACAAATAAGAAATTTATTTATTCTGCCTTTACGAATTTTGATAATTTTTCTATGATTGATTTTTTAAACAAAAATGGGATAGAAACAATTATAGAGGAAGATGGTAGAGTTTTTCCAAAATCTGAGAAGTCGATAGATGTCGTAAAGTTTTTTGAAGCTAAGCTTAAAGATAAGTCTATAAATCTTATAACTAATACAAAAATTAATAAGGTATATAAGGATAAAAATTTTTATCTCACCGATCAAAATGGAAAAACCTACGAATTTGATTATTTAATTATAGCTACAGGTGGAAAATCTTACCCTAAAACAGGCTCTGATGGAAGTGGTTATAAACTTGCAAAAAAGTTAGGGCATGAAATTATTGAGCCTAAAGCCGTTCTTGTACCTATATTTATAAGGGATAAAATAAATTTTAAAGCCCAGTCTTTTAGGAATATAAAAATAAATATATTAACAGATAAAGATAATGTTTCAGTCGAAGGTGATCTTCTTATTAATGCTAATTTCTTAACTGGACCTGCTGCGCTTAAGGCAAGTTCTTATATGAGAGATAAAAAAATAAGGAAGGTGTCTATAGATTTTTATCCAAATCTAACTTATAATGATTTAGATAAGCAAATTCTAAATTTATTGGGTGAAAACTCGAAGAAAAGTGTTGGGAACGCATTAAAGACCCTTTTAAATCCATCTTTACTTGATGAAATATTTAGACGAAATAATTTAGATTTAGGAAAAAAATCAAGTGAATTTACAAAAGAAGATAGAAAATTATTGATTGAAAAAATTAAAGATTTTGATCTTGAATTTGATAGACTAGGGTCGTTTGAATCTGCAGTTGTAACTAGAGGCGGAATAGATGTAACTAAGGTAAATCCAAAAAATATGCAATCAAAATTAGTAGGGGGTTTATTTTTTGCAGGTGAAATCCTGGATATAGATTGTCTTACAGGTGGTTTTAATTTGCAAATTTGTTTTAGTACAGCCTATGCAGCTGGGACTTACATTAAGGAGAACACATGACATATATAATAGCAATTGATGGACCGAGTGGATCCGGAAAATCAACCGTATCAGAAATTTTGGCAAAAAAATTAAATATTGAATACTTAAATACTGGCCTTATGTATAGGGCTGTTACAAAGTATTTTCTTGATAAGGGCTTTGGAGAAAATACTGATGACAAAATTTTAAAAGACTTATTAGATGAAATCACAATTGACTTTAGAGACAACAAACTGTTTTTAAATGATGAAGATGTCACTGATAGATTGAGGAATGATCAAGTTACAGCTAATGTTTCTTGGGTCTCCGCTAGAGATTATGTAAGGGAAAAAATGGTAGACCTACAAAGAAAAATTGCAGAAAACACTTCATTTATTCTTGATGGTAGGGATATCGGAAGTGTGGTTTTCCCTGATGCAAAATATAAATTTTATCTAACTGCTTCTGCATTAACAAGAGCTAAAAGACGTTTTGACCAAGGCGAATCTGATATGACAATAGATGAAATAGAAAAAGCAATAATAAAAAGAGATGACTATGACTCAAACAGAAAAGTTTCACCTTTGAAAGTTGCCGAAGGCGCCATTGTCGTTGATAGCTCAAACTTAAATATTGACCAAACAGTTAATGAAATCTTATCTTTAATTGAGAAAAATGATGTTTTATAGGGTTGTTGTCGCCATATTGAGGGTCTTATTTTTTCCTTTTTATAGGGTAAGAGTCAATGGCAGGGAAAATATTCCTGAAAAGACCGATATAATTGCTTGTGCGAACCATTGGTCTAACCTTGACCCTTTTTTTCTAGCCCTTAATCTCCCCATAAAGTTTAACTTTATGGCCAAAAAAGAACTTTTTGAAATACCAGTCTTAAGAAATATTTTAAAAGCGGCTGGCGTTTTTCCCATAGACCGAAAGGGAAATGATTTAAAAGCTCTTAGATATGCAATTGGACTCATAAAAGATGGCAAAACTCTTGGCATTTTCCCTGAGGGAACTAGGGTAAAGAAAATATCAAGGGAAAATATGCACGAAGGAATTGGGTTCATCGCTCTAAAAGCAAAGGCAGATATCCTACCTATTGAAATAGTAACAAGTTATAAATTATTTTCTAGTGTTGATATTTATGTCAAAGAGCCTATTGCTATTGAGAAATATGCTGACATTAAAAATAAAGAGGCAATGAAGATGATTAGCGATGAGGTATTCTATGCCATATATGACCATAGAGATATAATAGAAAGTGAAAAAAATGGAAATAATAATTGCTGAAAATTCAGGTTTTTGCTTTGGCGTAAAAAGAAGCGTAGAACTTGCAGAAAAAGCTTTGGATAGTAATAAAACTGTTTACTGCTTGGGTCCCTTAATCCATAATCCTCAACTTGTCGAATCTTTTAGCAAAAGAGGACTTACTGTGATTGACCATGATGAAGCTTTGAATATAAAAGATAGCTTGATTGTGATAAGAGCTCATGGTGAGGATAAAAATTTTAAAGATAAGCTAATCGAAAATGGAAATGAACTTTACGATGCGACTTGTCCAGTCCTAAATAGTATTTATAAAAAAATTATTAAAAAGGAAAAAGAAGGTTACCAGGTTATAATTGTAGGTGATAATACACATCCTGAAATAATTGCTATGGACTCTTGCATAAAACATGGTATAGTAGTTAAAGATGAGACTGAAGCAAAAAATATTAAGAATTACGATAAGCTATATGTGGTAAGCCAAACTACAAATAGGTTAGAGTTTTTCAGAAATATTGCTAACAAGTTAGAAGAAAATAATGATAGTGTAGTAATAGAAAACACAATTTGCAATGCTACAAAATTAAGGCAGGACTCTGCTAAAAAACTGGCAAGTCAAGTGGATTGCATGATTGTTGTTGGTGGTTTTAATAGTTCTAATACGAATAAGCTATACCAAGTAGCATTAGGAATAATCGCAGGAGCGTCTACGCCTGAGTCGATTATCGAGGAGGTAGTAAGTAGTATGGATGAATTCACAAAAGAAGAATTTATGAACAGTCTGGAGAATAGTTTAAGAAAGATTTACCCAAAAGAGGTAATCACAGGTACAGTAATCAACGTTAAAGATGATGAAGTATTTGTTGACATTCAATATCGTGCAGATGGTATTGTTAAACTAGATGAAATGACTGAAGAAGAACAAAAAGATCCAAAAAACAGTTTTGAAGTTGGTGCTGACATCGATGTTTACGTAATTAAACTAGATGATGGTGAGGGTAATGTTTCCCTTTCTACAAGAAGAGTAGAAGGAATGAAAGCTTGGAAAGAGCTATCTGATAAATTTGAAAATGAAGAATTAGTTCATGGTAAAGTTATAAGCTTTAATAAGGGAGGCCTTACTGTTGAAGTTAATGGCGTCAATGGTTTCGTACCAGCTAGCCAAATAGCAACATACTTTGTTAAAAATTTAAAGAAATTCGTTGGTGAAGAATGGGATCTTAAGATCATAAGCATCGATGAAAGAAAAAATAGACTTGTTTTATCTAGAAAAGATGTATTAGAAGCAGAACTAGATGACCTTTGGGATGAGCTTGAAGAAGGTCAAGTAGTTAAGGGTAAGGTAGCAAGACTTACAGATTTTGGTGCATTCGTAGAAGTTAATGGTCTTGATGGTCTACTTCACGTTTCTGATATAGCTTGGACAAGAGTTGAACATCCATCAGATGTTTTAAATGTTGGCGATGAAATCGAAGTTAAGATTTTAAAACTAAACAAAGAGAAAAACAGAATCTCTCTTGGTCGTAAACAACTTATCGAAAAACCATTTGAAAAATTTGTAAACGAACACCAAGTTGGTGACGTTGTTGAAGGTAAGGTTGTAAACTTACTTGATTTTGGTGCTTTTGTTGAAGTTGCTGACGGTGTTGAAGGACTTGTACACGTTTCAGAAATTTCTTGGGACCACGTGGAAAAACCATCAGATGAATTAAACGTTGGTGATACAATTGAAGTTAAGATTATTTCAATTGATAAGGATGAAGAAAAGGTTGGACTTTCAATTAAGGCTCTTAAAGAAGCTCCAGAAAGACCAGAAAGAAAACCAAGACCACAAGCTAAAACAAATGACAAACCAAGAAGAAAAGTTGAAAGAGATAATTCAATAGCTTTCGGTGATGATGATTTAAATAATAACCTTGGTGATATGCTAGCACAAGCTTTATCAGCACAAGGATCAGATGATTTATTAGGATCAATCGAAGAAGACGCTGAGTAAAATTAGAATCAAAAGGAGATGACTTAGATCATCTCTTTTTTTACTTAAGGAGTAGCATGGTAAGTAAGAAACTAGAAAAATATAAGGATTATTTTAAGGGAAAAACCTATAATATCACGACATTCGGCTGTCAGATGAACGAACACGATTCTGAAAGGATATCCTATATCCTAGAAGATTTAGGATATGTTTATGAAGAGGATAGAAAGAAAGCAGACTTCATTTTATTTAATACCTGTTTGGTAAGAGAAAACGCTGAATTAAAACTTTATGGTCAGGTATCATCTCTTAAAAAAATAAAAGAAAGTCATCCTGAGAAAATTATAGCCGTATCAGGATGTATGATGCAAACAGAAGTAGCAAGACAGGTTATAATAGATAAACATAGGGAAGTAGATATTATTTTTGGAACAAAAAATATAAATTCTTTATCCGATTTAATTTTTAGGTATCTAGAAACAGGAGAAAGAGTTGTTGATATATCTACCGATAATGTAAAAGATGATTTTGTAAAATACAACACTCCAAATCATTTCCAAGCCTATGTAAACATAATGACAGGGTGCGATAATTTTTGTTCATATTGTATAGTTCCTGAATCTAGAGGAAGGGAAGAATCAAGAAGACCTTCATCAATAATAGAAGAAGTTGAATACCTAGTTAACCAAGGTTATAAGGAAATAACTCTTCTTGGACAAAATGTTAATTCCTATGGTAACAAGGCTGACTTTAATCACACTTTTCCAGAATTGCTTGAAAAAGTAGCGCAAATTCCTAATCTTAAAAGATTAAGGTTTACAACAAGTCACCCTAAAGACTTATCTGATGAATTAATCAAGGTTATCAAAAGAAATGATAATATATGTAAATATTTCCACCTACCATTACAATCTGGATCTGATAAGGTACTTAAGGATATGAACAGGAAATACACTCAGGAAAAATATTTAGAAAGAGCGAGGAAATTAAAGGAAGAGATTCCAGAAATAGCAATTTCTACTGATATTATTGTAGGCTATCCTACTGAAACTGAGGAAGATTTTGAACAAACACTTAAGGTTTGTAAGGAAGTTGGTTATGATACAGCCTTCACTTTTAAGTACTCACCAAGACCAAAAACTAGAGCGGCAAAGTTAACTCCAATTGATGATGATATAGTTCAAGCAAGGTTTGATAAACTTTTAGACTTATTATATCCAATCTTTAATGAAAAAAATCAAACATATATAGGAAAAACTGTAGAAGTTTTATTGGAATCAGAAAGTAAAAATAATCCAGAGGTCTTAACTGGCAGAACTGACGATTATAAATTGGTTCATGTTAAAGCAGATAAGAGTCTGATTGGGGAATTTGTTAAGGTAAAAATCACTGGAAATACATCTTTTACTATCTCTGGAGATTTAGTAGAATAAAGTTAATAGCTCATATTGTTCTATGGCAATAGAAATATTGGATGTTAAACATTATATATGATTCATAATTAGTATTTTAAAAGCTTTTTTTTAAAAAAATATTGGGTACAATATACCGTGGTAGGAAGGAGGTTTTATGAAAGATGTTTCTGTAAAAGCTAAGGCAAAATTAGGGAAACTTTTAGATGATTATTTGCTTGAAAGAACTATAAACGAGAATGATTTAGCAAGAAAAATTTCTTATCTTAAGAAGAACTATGAATTTTTAGATGAAAATGATAACAAGCTTGTTATAGAAGAAAAATTATATAATCATTTCTATAAACAAGAAAAATCTATCGAGTTCTTTTTAAGAGGCTTAGAAAAGAAATTTTATCAATTGTATTTTTCAATTTATAAAATCTATTTGATACAGGAAATAATTACGAGTATCTTAAATAAGTCTTTGGAAGATAACTATAAATACTTTATTAATAGTCCATTTTTTGAAGGAATGGAACTTCTGCCTAATTTTTCTCTAAATGATTTTGTAAACTCAATTAAAGATAATCATATAAAAAGAGTTCTTGAACCATTTTTAAATGAAAATATGGATCAAGACGAGTTGATATTTTTATCTTCTAATGCGCTTATAAAGTTGTACTACAGGGCTTTATTAAAAATTAGCGAAAAATTTCCTAATAGTGAGTATAAGCATATCAACAAATATTTAGCTGAAGAAATTAATTTATTGAATTTTGAAATGCTTTACAGGTTAAAATCATTTTTTGAAATAAATAATAATGAAGTTTTTAACTACCTTATAGAGGGTGGATATCTGTTTAATGCAGAAAGACTTAGAGAGATATCTAATCTAAATAAGGAAGAATTTATAGAGTATTTTTCTGATGGTAGGTATAAAAATATTTTTGAAGACGAAAACTTGGTTTATAAAAGAATACAAGATAAAAGATGGAAAAATTCGAGGGATGAAATAATCAACGACAATTGCGACATACTTTATGTTGTTTCTGCTATAAATCTTTTATATCTTGATATAAAAAATATAGTTTCTATTTTGGAAATGGATAAGAAGTATGACTATAATCAGAAGAGAGAATTGTTAATAGGAAGGTAGATATGGCAGTAGAAAAAATGAACCTTGTTAATATAACATCTAGGTTGGAAAATCTTACTGATTTACTAAAAGATGTTATTAATATAGGTCAAATCGAACCGATTGATGCTTTTGGTCAAGTGGCTAGTAGAGCTTTCTCTGTCAAGGCTAGTAGTGAGAACGTCGAACTAACCGAGGATATGAATAATATTACGAGTTTTCATGGGCTTTCTAAAGAAGAACTTGAAAAGTTGAATTATTTAAAGAGATTTTTCGACATCAGCGATGATGAAGAAGTTGGTGAAATATCCAAAGTTATTAGTAAGGATGAGCTCGAAAGATTATATACTAGACTTGAGCCAATGATTAAAAGACGAGAGGAGCTTGTAGAAGAAAAGGATAAATTATTAACTTACAAAAATAATTTAGAGATTCTTACTAAAGCTAATGTTGATATTGAAAAGATTAAGCATTTAAATTATTTCGATTTTAGATACGGTGATGTTACCAAAGACGGTAGATTTATATTGAAAAACAATTATGAAAATATACCATCATTGATTATTCACTTAGATGATGAAGCTGTAAAAAGTGCGGATGCATTAAATACTTTGATTGAGCTTGATAATAAGACTAGTCAAAGAAGAAAAAGTGTCGATGAAATAATTGAAAATGAAAAATCTGAGAGCTTAAGAGTAGCTAATAAGATTGATCAAACATTTTTTGAAAAGCTTTCAAGTGAAGTAGCAAACTTAAATGCAAATAATGATGAAAAAATCAAAAAAGAAGCTCTAGAAATAAAGAATTCTTTTTCTGATAGAAAAAATCACATAGAAAGCTTGTATAAAGAAAAAGTAGATTTACTTGTAGATAATGCGTTTAACAAAATCATCGAGGGGGATGGCAATGACAGATAAAATTAAAAATTCAAAAGAAAATTATTTGTTAGTCTATCCAAAACAAGTTAGTGAGGATATAGGTAGAGCTGTTAATACAATGGGCTTTATCGATAAAAAGCTTCCTGATGAAAATCTTGACTCAATAGAAAGCAAATTAAGTGAAGTTAATCAAGAATTAGACTCATTGGAAAATGAAATCGAAAATTTCAAAAAAAATAATGAGGAAACTTTTGAATCTCTTCCAAGCACTGTTGAATATTACGAAAAGAGTGAAGATATCATCAGTAAAATGGCAAAGGGTGAAAAATATTTATACCTTACAGGTTGGGTTCCAAATTCAAAAGTAAAAGAATTTGAGAATTTATCCAAGAAATATGATAAGACTAATGTTGAAGTAAAAAAAAAATATAATCAAGAACCACCCACTAAGCTAAGAAATAACAAATTATTTAGACCCTTTGAATTTTTAGTAAACATGTATGGCGCTCCTAATTATAATGAAATAGATCCAACTCCATTTTTCGCAGTATCTTACATGCTCCTATATGGAATGATGTTTGGTGACCTTGGACAAGGTTTAGTATTTGTGTTATTAAGTTTTTTAGTCGACAAAAAAGACAAAACATTCGGAGCTCTTATCAGAAGGGTCGGATTTTCAGCATGTTTCTTTGGTTTGATGTATGGTTCAGTATTTGGTATAGAAACTCTTATACCAGCTATTTTGATAAAACCATTTGATAATATAATGAAAGTTCTTATTGCATCTGTTGCATTTGGTATTGGACTACTTGTAATAGCCTATTGTATGGGCATTTATAACAAGTTAGTAAAGCAAAATAATATTGAGGAAGGTATCTTTGGCAAGGAAGGCATTGCAGGCCTTATGATGATGATTTCTTTTGTCTTGATTATCCTTAATATTGTAAAAGTAAACCCAATGCCTATTAGCGTAGGCTTTGCTTTATTAATTGCTTCAATAGTTATGATAATTTTTTCAAAACCAATTGCGGCAAAGATTGAAAAAAGAGATGAAATTTTTGAATCAAGTGCCTTTGATTATTATGTTGAAAGTTCATTTTCAATTATAGAAGCACTTCTTTCAGTATTCTCAAACCTTGTTTCTTTTACAAGGGTAGGAGCCTTTGCTATAAACCACGTAGGCTTGTATATGGCTTTTGAAGTTATGAGTAAAATAGCTGGTGGTGGTATAAAAGGTTTAATTATCTTAATCTTAGGTAACATACTTATTATTGGTCTTGAAGGCATGATAGTTTTTATCCAGGGTTTAAGATTAGAGTTTTATGAAATGTTTAGTAAATATTACCAAGGAAATGGTCGTAAATTTAGACCAGTTAAAGAAAGAAAATAAAAGGAGATATTATGATTAAATACACAGCACTACTTGCACTTGCAGTAGTAATAATAACAATTTATTCAGGTTTGTACCTATTAAAAAACAACGAAGACCCATCAAAATCTAAAATTAGAAAAGCATTAAAGATGAATTTATTTACCTTTGTGCCAGTAATGTTAATGATTGTTGTACTTATGATTCCTACAGGTTCAAAAGCAGCAGAGACTGCAGCAACAGCCGCAGCAGCTTCTGACGGACTTAAATATATTGGTGCAGCACTCTCAACAGGACTTGCTGCTATTGGTACTGGATATGCTGTAGGTACAGTAGGTTCAGCAGCTCTTGGAGCTATTTCTGAAGACCAATCTATCCTTGGTAGGACAATCATATTCGTTGGTCTTGCTGAAGGTATCGCTATCTTTGGTGTTATTATTTCTATCATGATCCTAAACGCATAAAATGAAAGCAAAGATTCTAACTGACTCAAACAGCTTGCTAACAATGTTCCGCCTTGGTGCAATTGAAGCAAGCTTAGTTGGAGATCAAAATTTTGAAGAGGAATTTAAAAATTCGTATAAGGATGAGAATCTTGCCATATTGATAATTACAAGGTCAGTTTATAATAAAAACATGAATAGGATAGATAATTATAGAAGAGATTACTCAATGCCTTTGATTGTAATTATTGATGGCTGAAAGGATAAAATATGCTAGACTTAGAAGCAAAACTATCAAGTTTTAGGAAGATGGTTTGGGATGAAGAAAAATTAAAAACTGATAATGAATTATTCTTATCAACTGAAAAAAATTCATCCTATATAGATGATAAAAATAAACAAAGAAATAAAGAATTTGAAGAAAAAATAAAAGATAGAAAAAACTTTCTAAAAATAAGAAAAAATGAAGAAATCTCTAAAATAAAGCAAGAAGAAAAAAATGATTTCTATGCTTATAGAGAAGAATTGCTTGATGATTTTTATAATAGATTAATCACTAAACTAAGAGCTTATAAAAAAACTGATGCATATAAAAAATCTTTACAAGAAGATATTAAGAAAATGATGAAAGCACTTAATTTGTCTGAAGATGAAATTGTTGTATGTGTCCTTCAAGATGACTTAGATTTAATAGATTTTAAAAATAAACAAGCGATTGATAAGACTTACATTGGTGGCTTTATACTTAAAGATATAAATAATGAGTTTAGATATAACTTTAGCTATAAAGAGAGAATAAGAGATAGAAAATATGAATTTGGTAAGAAATTATACCAAGTTCTTGAAAGTGAGCGTTTTAATGAATCCAATAATTAAAACAATTAATGGACCTGTTGTTTATGCTCAAAATGCAAGAAATCTTAAAATCAGAGAGATGGTGTCGGTTGGAAATTTAAAGCTAATCGGAGAAGTTATTTCTGTTGAGGGCGACCTTGCTACCATTCAGGTTTATGAGGATACATCAGGTCTAAAAGTGGGAGAGGATATTATTTCTACATCAATGCCTCTTTCTGTTAGACTAGGTCCAGGTTTATTGGGAAATATGTTTGATGGTATTGAAAGACCTCTTAAACATATTATGGATAAGCATGGAGCTTTTATTCCATCAGGTATTGGTTTTGATAATCTAGATTTGGAAAAAGAATGGGATGTTAAAATCAAATTTAAAAAGGGCGATAAGATAAGAAAAGCTGATATTTATGCTACTATTAAAGAAACTGAAGTAATAGAGCATAGACTTATGTCAAGTTTTGATGGTGAAATAATAGAAGCAAAAGAAGATGGCAAATATAAGCTAGAAGATACTATACTTAAAGTAGAAAATGATGAAGGTGTTTATGAGCTTAAGCTTTATCAGTATTGGCCAGTTAGAAATCCTAGACCTGTTAAGAAAGCTCTAAGCTTAAAGAACCTACTTGTTACAGGTCAAAGAGTTTTGGATGTATTTTTCCCTATTGCAAAGGGTGGTACTGTTGCAATTCCAGGTGGTTTTGGTACAGGTAAAACTATGCTCCAACACCAACTTGCCCAATATTCTGATGTTGACATAATTGTCTATATCGGTTGTGGTGAGAGGGGAAATGAGATGACCCAAGTACTAGAAGAATTCCCTGATCTTATAGACCCGAATACTGGCAAAGACTTGATGCAAAGAACAATTCTTATAGCAAATACATCTAATATGCCAGTAGCAGCGAGAGAAGCAAGTATCTACACAGGTATAACTATAGCAGAATATTATAAGGATATGGGTTATGATGTTGCTCTTATGGCAGACTCCACATCAAGGTGGGCAGAAGCTCTTAGAGAAATATCAGCAAGGCTTGAAGAAATACCAGCAGAAGAAGGTTATCCAGCCTATCTTGCTAGTAGACTTTCAAAATTCTATGAGAGAGCTGGTTACTTTGAAAATTTAAATGGAACTAAGGGATCTGTTACCCTAATAGGAGCTGTATCTCCATCAGGTGGAGATTTTTCTGAGCCAGTTACAGAAGCTACAAGAAGAAGCGTAAATGTATTTTTAGGTTTGGATCGAAAGCTTGCTTATTCAAGACATTATCCAGCTATAAATTGGTTAACATCATATACTAATTATCTGGAAAAAATGCAAGATTATTACAAAGAGCATTACAATTCAGATATTATTTCTATAAGAAATAAGCTTATGAATGTTTTGATTTCTGAAGAAGAAGTTAAATCAATTATGATGCTAGTTGGATCTGATGCCTTATCTGATGAGCAGAAAAATATTCTCGATGTTGCTGCCCTAATTAGAAACGGATTTTTGCAACAAAACGCTTATAATGCAGTTGATAAATATGTACCTGTAGATAAGCAAATTATGATGTTAGACATTATTGATAAATATAATAACTTAAGTGAACAAGCACTAAAAGATGGCATTTCATATAAAAAGATTTATAATTCTGATTTATTAAATGAAATAAGTCAGATGAAATATAATGTTGAGAATGATAAGTTAGAAAAGCTTAATCAGCTAGGCTCTAAGATTGAGAATTATTTTGCTAATTTGAGGGGGTAGCTGATGAGAAAAGAATATACTAAAATTAAAAAAATTGAATCATCTATTATTGAAATTGAAAAAGTAACTGATATTGCATATAATGCCTTAGTTTCTGTTCACGCAGCAGGAATGGAATTTGTAGGGTCAGTTGTTATGGTCGATGATGATACAGTAACAGTAGAAGTTTATGCTAATACAGATAATTTTTCTGTTGAAGATATAGTTGTAAGTTTTTATGAGAGACCTCTAGAACTACCACTAAATGAAACTATTCTAGGTAGGACTTTTAATGGTATAGGTGAGCCTATTGATAATGGTGGAGATATTTATGCTGATGAGACCTATCCTGTAGAAGGTCTTGCGTTAAATCCTGTTGCAAGGGAATACCCAAGGGATTTCATCCAAACTGGTATTTCTGCTATTGACACCTTAACAACACTAATACGTGGTCAAAAATTACCGATATTTTCAGGATCTGGTCTACCTCATAATGAAATTGCTGCTCAAATTATTAGGCAAGCAAAACTTAAAACAAACGAAGACTTTGCCTTTGTATTCGCAGCCATGGGTATTAAGAAGGATGAGGCTATGTTTTTTGAGGATGCTTTCTCAAAAGCAGGTGTAAAAGATAAGCTAGTTATGTATCAAAACTTGGCAGATTCTCCAATCATGGAAAGGCTACTTGCTCCAAAGTGTGCCCTAACAGCAGCAGAATATTTAGCTTATAAAAAAGGCTACCACGTTCTTGTAATAATTACAGATATGACTTCATATTGTGAAGCGCTCAGGGAAGTTTCTTCAATAAGGGGCGAAATTCCATCTAGGAAGGGTTATCCTGGATACCTTTATTCAAACCTTGCAAGCCTTTATGAAAGAGCGGGTATGATTGAAGGAGTAAATGGATCTGTAACTCTTATCCCAATTTTAACTATGCCAAATGATGATATTACACACCCTGTAGCTGACCTTACAGGCTATATTACTGAAGGTCAGATTGTTATTGATAGGGGACTATCAAGCAAGGGTGTTTATCCACCTATTAACGTACTACCATCTCTATCAAGACTAATGAAAGATGGTATAGGTGAAGGATACACTAGGGCAGATCATGAAGATGTAATGAACCAGTTATATGAATCATATTCAAAGGTAATTGACGTAAGAAATATTGCACAAATTGTCGGAGAAGATGACTTATCAGCTGTTGATAAGAAGTATTTAGAGTTTGGGGATGTTTTTGAAAGCAAATTTTTATCCCAAGCTCAAAGTGAAAATAGAGAGTTAGAAGAGAGCCTAGATCTTGCTTGGGACATACTAAAAATATTGCCAAGAAATGAACTTCACAGAGTATCTGAGAAGAACCTTGATAAATTCATAGGAAAAGCTGATGAATAGCGAACAAATTGCAAGCAAGGCTAACCTCATAAAAGCCAAAGAAGAGCTAAAGCTTTTAGATGTTGGTCTAGATATTCTTGATAAAAAGAGAAAGGCTCTTATGAATGCTCATGAGAGTAAAATTAAAGATAGGGACAGTTTGAATAAAAAAGTTAATCAAACAATGAATGATGTTAGTCATAGCTTTAACAAGGCTATGGCAAGCATAGGCCAAGCTAAGCTAGAAAGTTTAGCAGGTCTTATACCTATTGACAATTCGATTGAAACAAAAAATACAAAGTTCATGCAGACAGACATGGCTGAAGTAAGTTTCAATCCTAAGAAATTGTCCTTATCATATTCTTTTTATCAAACCAATTCACTTTTTGATGAGGCTCTTATAGCCTTTAACAAACTAAGAGCTGATATATTTAAACTAGCTGAACTTGATAGCACAATTAATAATTTAGAAATCGAGATAAGAAAGTCAAATAAGAAAGTGAACAGTTTGGAAAAGATTCAGATACCACAAAAGACTGCACTTATAAAGAATATTTCTCAGAGCATAGAAGAAAAAGAAAGAGAAGAATTCTCAAAAACAAAAATTGTTAAAAGCAACAAAGCAAAAAAGTCATCGTAAAAAATTACGATGACTTTTTTGTTGATTAATTTCATTATTTTCTCTTAGATGGTCTTACCATACTAACTTCAAGTGGCATTATTGTTTCATAGTCAATGATGCCGTTATCATATTGGTTTTTCTGCATTGATGCGGATAAGGCAAATCCTATACAAACTAAAATTAAAAGTTGGAAGGTACCACCATTTGAGAAGAATGGTAGGGGTATACCTGTAACAGGCATAATACCAATTGTCATACCAACATTTTCGAAAATATGGATAAAGATTAGTCCTGCTATGCCAGTTACTAAAAGGCTAATAAAGGTATTGTTTGATGATTTAGCAATATTTATCAACCTAAATATTAGGATGGTAAATAAGGCTATCATTATTATTGCGCCAATAAATCCCAGCTCCTCAGCCAAGACTGAAAATATAAAGTCGGTTTCTTTTTCTGGTATATAACCATACTGAGATTGGCTTCCATTTAAGTAGCCCCTGCCATTTAACATACCAGATCCAATAGCTATCATACCTTGCTGTTGCTGCCAGTTAGAGCCTGATGTATCTCTGGATGGATTGAGGAAGTTTTCAATTCTATCAGCTCTAAATCCCTTAAGGTTTGCAAGAAGAAAAATTGCTAATGCAATTCCGGCTAAAGATAAAAGTCCTATCCACTTCCAAGATAGACCTGCAATAAAAATCATTGCAGCAATAAAAAATACATAGACCATTGAAGTGCCAAAGTCTGGTTGCATAAGTATTAAACCAATTGGTAAGCCAACAAATATGATTGTCTTAAAAAGTACAAGTGGTGTATTTATCGCATACTTATACTTATCTAAAAAGGCAGCGAGGGTTATAATAAGAATTATTTTTGAAATTTCAGCTGGTTGGAAGGAAAACGAACCAATATAAATCCAGCTTCTAGCGCCCCACTCATCAAGACCTCGGCCAATTACCAGGGTTATAAACAAAAGGACAATCATGCCAGCGTAATATATCTTGTAGGGTTTTTTTACTACATCTAAATCTAGGGTACAAATTATTGCGATGAGTATAAAACCTAAAATGGTTGAGAAAATTTGTGTTTTTATTGAACCAATTTTTCCGCCATATGCAGAATATAAAACTATTAGCCCAAATATCGATAGTGCTAAGGTAGAAATTAATAGTAGGATGTCAAAATCCTTAAAATTTTTCTTTTTTAAATTAAACATTATATCACTCCAGTTCTTATACATTATATAACAGAAATTAAGCAAATACAATTTTAGCATGTAAAAATAAGACTAGTATAATAATATAGAAAGATGGTGGTATTATTTTAAGTAAAAAGAAAATAGGCGAAGTCCTAGATTTATTAGATAAAATGTATCCTGATGTTGATCATTCGATGCTCAATTTCACTACTCCATTCGAACTTTTAGTTGCAACAATACTTTCAGCTCAAGCAACTGATGTTAGTGTAAATAAGGTGACTAAGGAGATGTTTAAGGTTGCAAATACACCTGAGGATTTTGCAAATATGGATATCAAAGAGCTTGAAAATCATATTAGGACAATAGGTATTTATAGGAACAAGGCAAAGAATATAAAAGCAGCAAGTAAGATTTTAATCGAAGATTATAATTCTATTGTTCCAGCAGATAAAAAGGAATTGCAAAAGCTTCCTGGAGTAGGAAGGAAAACTGCTAATGTGGTATGTGCAAATGCCTTTGGTATTCCATCTATAGCTGTAGATACCCATGTTTTTAGGGTCGCAAATAGGATTGGGCTTGCAGATGCTAATAATGTTGACAAGACTCAGGATCAGTTGGAAAAAAATTTAGACAAGTCAAGATGGTCTAAGACTCATCACCAATTGATTACTCATGGTAGGGCCTTGTGTAAGGCTAGAAACCCACTTTGTGAAGAATGTTTGATAAATAAATTATGTATTTATTATAGGAGAAGTCATGATTAAATTATTTGCTTTTGATATAGATGGAACACTTTTAGATAATAAATCTTTATTGACAAATGCAAGCAAAAAAGCTATTGGAAAACTCCAAGAAGCTGGTATTAAGGTTGTTCTTGCAAGTGGTAGGGTGTTTCCTTCAATTCAGTTTCATCAGAAATTACTAGGAATAGATGGGCCAATAGTTGCTACAAATGGCAGCTTAATAAGTCTTGATGGCAAGGAAGTATATAAAAGTTATCATATAGATGATGATTTGCTTAATAGCCTATATGATTTCTGTTTAAAACATGAATTAGAATTTCATTTTTATGATGAAGAAAATTATTATACTAATAGATTGAATCTTGACCGTATTAAGCATTTGTTTATTAACAATGATTATGGTATGAATTATCAGGTCGGTTTAATAATAAAACAAGATCCAGTTTCTTATTTGATAAAAAATGGTAAAAAAGCCGTTAAATTTCAAATATCTGGTATAGATGAAAAAGAAATTTCAAAAGAAGAAATTTTAGGATTGCTTAAGCAAGAATTTGAGGATAAACTTTATATGACAGCTTCTGGTGATTCTATAATAGAAATCGGCAACAAAGATGCCACAAAGTGGTCCTCTATAGAAGAGATTTGTGAAATATTGGGTATATATAACAGTGAAGTTGCAGCTATAGGAGATGCTTACAATGACATACCTATGGTGATGGGAGCTGGACTCGGCTTTGCTATGGGAAATGCTAAGAAAGAGTTAAAAGACGTGGCTGATGTTGTTGTAGCAGATAATGAATCCAATGGTATACTTGAAGCTGTAAATTATGTTTTAGAGGCTAATAAAAATGTTTAATGTAGTTTTGCTTATGCCAGAACATCCAGGTAATGTTGGCAATATAGCCAGAACTTGTGTTCTAACTGAATCAAGACTCCACCTAGTCAGACCCTTTAAATTTAATTTATCTGATAAATATTTAAAAAAAGCGGGTATTGATTATTGGCAATATGTTGACTTAGTTATTCATGATAGTCTTGATGAGTTTTTAGAATTCATAAAAGATAAAAATTTTTATTTAGTAGAAACACCCAGCCAAAAAAGATATGTAGATGTAGAATTTAAAAATGAAGATTATCTAATTTTTGGACGAGAAAAAGAGGGGATAGACGAAAGTCTACTTAAAATTTATAAGGAAAAAATTATTACAATTCCCATGACTCCTAAAATTGATAGGTCATTAAATTTAGCAAATTCTGTTTCTATTGTCTTATATGAAGCTTTAAGGCAAGTAGATTTTAAATTTTAATAAGGAGTTATATGTACGATATAATAATTATAGGCGGGGGTCCGGCAGGTTTGACTGCAGGATTGTACGCAGGTAGGAGTAAGTTAAAAACATTAATAATAGAAAAAGATATAGCTGGTGGACAGATTTCTGGAACTGCTTATGTGGAAAATTATCCTGGTTCTATCGAAAATCCAACAGGAATGGCTCTTTCTGAAAGAATGGAAGAACAAGCCAAACAGTATGCAGATTTTGTTTTTGAAAAAGTAGAGGAAGTTAAGCTAGATGGAGAAATTAAAACAGTTAAGACTGATTCTAACGAATATCAAGCCAAGGTCATTATAATTTCTACAGGAGCAAGACACAGGAAACTTGATGTAAAAGGTGAAGAAGAGTTTGCGAATAGGGGAGTTTCTTATTGTGCAACCTGTGATGGTCCTTTCTACCAAGGCCTAGATATCTATGTAGTAGGTGGTGGCGATTCTGCTCTTGAAGAGGCAAATTATCTTACTCGTTATGGCAAATCTGTAACAATAATCCACAGAAGAGATGAATTTAGAGCGAGTGGAGTTGTTGTAGAAAATGTTAAAAACAACCCAAAAATCATGTTTGAATATAATAGTGTAGTTAAAGAGATTAGAGGTGATAAGGAAGTAGAAGAGTTAGTATTAGAAAATGTAAAGACTAAGGAAGAGAAAGTTATAAAAAATGAAGATGGATCGCCTATAGGTGTTTTTGTATTCGTTGGCAATATAGCTCAAACCGAACTATTTAAGGATATGCTTAAAATGGAAAATGGATATATCCTTACCGACGATGATATGAAAACAGATATAGAAGGAGTCTTTGCAGTAGGAGATACCAGGAAGAAATCAGTTAGGCAAGCTGTTACTGCAGCTAGTGATGGATGTGTTGCAGCAGTCATGGCCAATAGGTATCTAGAAAGTAAATCCTGGTAGGAATATTGACAAAGTAATAACAAAATGTATATTAATAGATGTAGAAACGAATTTTTAGGAGGCAATAATGACAACAAGAGTAGCAATTAACGGATTTGGTAGAATTGGACGTCTTACCTTAAGAAGAATCGCAGCAGTAGAAGATAATATTGAAGTAGTAGCAATCAATGACCTTATTGACAAAGAAGGTTTATTATATGCTTTCAAATATGATACAGCTCAAGGAAGATTCGATGGAGAAGCTGAATTAACAGAAGATGGATTTAAAATCAACGGCAAAGAAATTAAAGTTTTTGCTGAAAGAAGTCCAGAAGACCTTCCATGGAAAGAATTAAACGTAGATATCGTTCTAGAATGTACAGGATTCTTTACTGAGAAAGAAAAAGCAGAAGCTCACATTAAAGCAGGAGCTAGAAAAGTTCTTATTTCAGCACCTGGTAAAGGCGATATGAAAACAATCGTATTTGGTGTAAACCATGAAATTCTTGATGGTTCAGAAACAGTTGTTTCAGGCGCAAGCTGTACAACAAACTGCCTATCACCAATGGTTAATGTATTACTAAAAGAATTTGGATTTGTTTCAGGTCAAATGTCAACAATCCACGCATATACAGCAACTCAAGCTATCCAAGATACACCAGCAAGCAAAAAGGACCTTAGAGGCGGTAGAGCAGCAGCTCAAAATACAATCCCAGCTTCAACAGGTGCAGCTAAAGCAGTAGGTAAAGTACTTCCAGAAGTAGAAGGCAAAATCGATGGATCAGCTCTAAGAGTACCAACAATCACAGGCTCTATTACAGAACTTTACTCAGTACTTGAAAAGAAAGTAACAGTAGAAGAAGTAAATGCAGCTATGAAGAAATATTCTAACGATGCTTTTGCATATGAAACAGATGATATAGTTTCAAGTGACATTATCGGTTACCCAGCAGGTTCAATATTTGATTCTCAACTAACAAAAATAGTTGAAGGAGCAAATGGAACACAAGTTGTTAAAACTGTTGCTTGGTATGATAACGAAATGGGATATGTATCTAACTTAGTTAGAACACTTGATTATCTAGCAAATCTTTAAGAGTATTAAATGGGCGAGATAATATCTCGCCTTTTTTACGAGGTGAATAATGAATAAAAAAACAGTAAAAGATTTAGATGTAAGGGGCAAAAAAGTATTAGTAAGAGTTGACTTTAATGTTCCTTTATCAAAAGAAGAAAATGGAAAAATTGCAGATGACGCTAGGATAAAAGCAGCTTTACCTACAATTAACTACCTATCAGAAAACGGTGCTAAGGTAATCCTTATGAGCCACTTAGGTAGACCAAAGGGAGAAGCAAATCCTGATTTTTCACTAAAACCAGTTGCAGACTACTTAAAAAATGAATATAAAGATAAATTCGCCTTCATTCCAAGTGATGAAGTTGTAGATGAAAAAGTAAAAGAAGAAGTAAACAAACTTGCTGATGGTCAAATTGCCTTACTTGAAAATACAAGATATAGAAAAGAAGAAACTAAAAATGGCGAAGACTTTGCTAAAGAATTAGCTTCTCTTGCTGATTTATATGTAAATGATGCCTTTGGTACAAGCCACAGAGCACACGCTTCAAATGTCGGAGTAGCAAGCATACTTCCATCTGCTGTTGGTTTCTTAATTGAAAAAGAAATCGAAGTTATGGGCAAGGCCCTAGAAGCTCCTGATCACCCATTTGTATCAATCTTAGGTGGAGCAAAGGTATCTGATAAGATTGGTGTAATTGAAAACTTAATTACAAAAGTAGACACTATCCTAATCGGTGGTGGCATGGCTTATACTTTCCTAAAAGCTATGGGTAAGGAAATAGGAAAATCACTTCTTGAAGAAGATAAGATGGACCTATCACTTGAATTAATTGAAAAAGCTAAGGCTAATGGAGTAGAAATCCTATTACCAGTTGATGTTGTTATAGCTGATAAAATTGAAGCTGGAGTTGATACAGAAATAGTTGATATTGATGATATTCCAGTTGATAAAGAAGCTTTAGATATTGGACCAAAGACAGCTAAATTATTTGCTGAAAAAATTAAAGCTGCAAAGACAGTAGTATGGAATGGACCTATGGGAGTGTTTGAAATAAAAGAATTCTCAAACGGTACTAACGAAGTTGCTAAAGCTCTTGCTGATTCTGATGCTGTTACAATAGTAGGTGGCGGTGATAGTGCTCTTGCTATTGAAATGGCTGGTCTTAAAGATAAGATTACCCATGTTTCAACAGGTGGTGGAGCAAGCTTAGAGTTCCTAGAAGGTAAGGACCTACCAGGAATAACTGCAATTGAAGATAAGTAAGGAGTAATGAATGCGTAAACCAGTTATAGTAGGTAATTGGAAGATGAACAAAACTCCTAGCGAAGCTAGGGTACTTCTTGAAGAAATCAAAGCTTTAGATCTTGATTCTAGTGTAGAAGCGGGATTCTGTGTACCAGCTATTGATTTACTTGTAGCTCAAGAAGTTCTTGAAGGCACTGACATTAATTATGGTGCAGAAAATATGTATTTTGAAGAAAGTGGAGCTTTCACTGGTGAAATATCACCATTAATGCTTAAAGACGTTAAGGCAAAATACGTAATTATTGGTCACTCTGAAAGAAGAGAATATTTCAAGGAATGTGATTGCCTTGTAAATAAAAAGGTTAAATCTGCCCTTGCGCATGACCTAGTACCAATTCTTTGTGTTGGTGAAACTCTTGAAGAAAGAGAAGAAAACAAACATGAAGCTAAGGTTAAAGACCAATTAACAAAAAATTTAAAAGACGTAAGTGAAGCTGATGTTGAAAAAGTCATTATAGCCTATGAACCAATTTGGGCTATTGGAACTGGCAAAACTGCTTCTGCAGAAGATGCTGATTCTATGTGTGGTTTTATAAGAAACTTCATAAAAGAATCTTACAGCGAAAATGCTAGCGAAAAGATTAGAATTCAATACGGTGGTTCTATGAAACCATCAAATGTAAAAGAACTTCTTGCCAAAGAAAATATAGACGGTGGTCTAATCGGTGGCGCAAGTCTTAAAGCAAGTGATTTTGAACAATTAGTAAATTTTAAAAAATAAAAGGAGAAATAAATGAGCTTAATTACAAGTGTATATGCAAGACAAATTCTTGATTCAAGAGGAAATCCAACTGTTGAAGTTGAAGTTGAAACAGAACTAGGTGGCTTTGGTAGAGCTGCAGTACCTTCTGGTGCATCAACAGGTGAATGGGAAGCTGTAGAACTTAGAGATGGAGATAAAAATTATTATCTAGGAAAATCAGTTCTTAAAGCAGTTGAAAATGTAAATGAAATCATTGCTGAAGAACTTGAATACAACTTTGACGTTACTGACCAAATTGGTGTTGATAATGCTATGATCGAACTTGATGGTACAGAAAATAAGGGCAAATTAGGTGCCAATGCTATCCTTGGTGTATCACTTGCAGTAGCAAAAGCAGCAGCAGATGAACTTGGTATGCCACTATATAACTACATTGGTGGAACAAATGCTAAATTACTTCCAACACCAATGATGAACATTTTAAACGGTGGAGAACATGCTGATAACTCTGTAGATATCCAAGAATTTATGATATTCCCACTAGGAGCTGATAGCTTTGCTCATGCTCTACAAATGGGAACAGAAGTATTCCACAGCTTAAAATCCGTTCTTTCAAGCAAGGGATACAATACAGCTGTAGGTGATGAAGGTGGATTTGCTCCAAACCTTAAATCAAACGAAGAAGCTCTTGAAATTATTTGTGAAGCTATAAAAGCTGCTGGTTATGAACCAGGCAAAGATGTTTATATAGCAATGGACTGCGCTTCATCTGAATTCTACAACAAAGAAGATGGTAAATACCACCTTGATGGTGAAGGTACAGTTAAGACAGAAGATGAAATGATTGATTGGCTAGAACAATTAGTTAACAAATACCCAATTATTTCTATCGAAGACGGTCTTGATGAAAATGACTGGGAAGGTTGGGCAAAACTTACTCAAAGACTTGGTAAAAAAGTTCAACTTGTTGGTGATGACCTATTCGTTACAAACACAAAGAAACTTTCAAAGGGTATAGCTGAAGGCGTTGCTAATGCAATTCTTATCAAAGTTAACCAAATTGGTACTCTTACTGAAACACTTAATGCCATTGAAATGGCAAAAGAAGCTGGCTATACAGCAATAGTTTCTCACAGATCAGGTGAAACTGAAGATACAACAATTGCAGATTTAGTAGTAGGAGTTAATGCTGGTCAAATCAAAACAGGTGCACCTTCAAGAACAGACAGAGTTGCTAAATACAACCAACTTCTAAGAATTGAAGATGAACTTTGGGATGATGCAAGATTTAAAGGCTTAGATGCTCTTTACAACTTAAAATAATAATTTTTATAAAGACTTGTTCTTAATGGGCAAGTCTTTATTTTTATAATAAATATTGAAATATGAGCCTATTTGTGGTATTATAAAACAGTATGAACGGAGGTGTCTATATGTCAAATTTTCTTGCAGTAATAATGATGATTGCATCTGCAATAGTGATTGTTGCAGTTACTCTACAAGATCCTAAAACTGACGGACTAGGAGCATTATCTGGAACACAGACAAATGTTTTTGGTAAAAGTGCACATAAATCAAAAAATGAAATGCTAGATAAGGTTGTAATTTTTGGAGGAGTACTTTTATTTTTAGGAAGTATTATTTTTATAGCAATAAATTAAGGGGGTCAAGAGTATGACCTCTTTTTTTATTAGTAGTCAAAAGGAGTAGGTATGAATATAAAAGATTTAATTTTGAATTTAATATACGATGGTGACTACATTCCAATGACCTTAAAGGAATTAGAACTTTATTTAAAAGCTGATAAGTACACAAAAGCCGCTGTTAAAGACATAATAGATGAACTAATTAAAGATAATAAAATTAGAATTTCAAATAAAAAAAGAATCTTGCCCTTAACTGAAGAAGAACTCAACCTAATAGGAAAGATTTCTATTGCTTCAGGTGGTTATGGATTTTTTATTTCTAATAATAGAAACTTTGACGATGTTTATATTTCAAAAGATAAGCTTAACAATGCTCATAATAATGATAAGGTAAGGATTAGAATTATTAGACAAAAGGAGAAATCCAAAAACGCAGAAGGTGAAGTTGTAGAAATCCTTGAAAAAGCAAATGAAGAATTAATAGGCACCTATCAAGCTAACAAAAATTTTGGTTTTGTAATTTGCGATGAGAAGAGTCAACATGAAGATATTTATGTCAATAAAGAAAATTCTCTAGGAGCTAAAAATGGAGATAAGGTAGTTGTTGAAATTATTACTTACCCAAAATCTGGAAATCCTGAAGGAAAAATTATTGAAATAATTGGTGGTAAAAATGACAAAAACATAGATATACTATCAATAGTGAGACAAAAGAAAATACCTACTGATTTTTCTAAGCAAACAAAAAAAGAATTAGTATTCATTGAAGATCAGGTAAATCAAAACGAACTTGAAGGTAGGACTGATTTAACAAAGTTGTTTACCGTCACTATTGATGGGAGGGATTCAAAAGACTTTGATGATGCCATTTCTATAGAAATAAATGGTGAAGATTATGATCTTTATGTCCATATAGCTGACGTGAGCCACTATGTAAAAAAACATACAGCCTTGGATGATGATGCCTATGAGAGAGGAAATTCTACCTATTTATACAATATCGTTATTCCAATGCTTCCAGAAAAATTATCAAATGGGATTTGTTCCTTAAATCCTGGCGAAATCCGCCTAAGCCTAACTGCAAAGATGACCATAGATAAAAAAGGTAAGGTTATTGATAATAATTTCTATAAAGCTTATATTAAATCGGATAAGAGGCTTGTATATGATGATGTCAATGATTTCCTAGAAGGTGATAAGGACGTCTTCGATGATTCAGTCCTAAAAGAGAAATTGGGTCTTTTTGATGAACTCTATAAGATTTTAAAAAAGTCTAGGGAAAATCGTGGATCAATTGATTTTAATTTTGAGGAAAGCCAAATAGACGTGTCTGAAACTGGAGAAGTGTTAAATATAGAGGCTCTTGAAAGAGGACCTGGCAATAAAATGATTGAGGAATTTATGCTTATAGCCAATGAAACTGTCGCAAGTTTATTTGCCTATATGGATTTCCCTTTTATCTACAGGATTCACGAGAAACCAAGTGAAGAAAAACTTGACGGCTTTAAAAGAGCTTTAAATGCTATGGGTTACAATATAAAGGGAAATGACCTTCACCCAAAAGATTTCCAAAATATTTTGAAAGAAGTAGAAGGTAAGAAGGAAGAAAAAATCATTAATATGCTTATGCTAAGGACAATGAAAAAGGCAAGGTATGCAAACTATAATGATATACATTTCGGCCTTTCTACGAAGTTTTACACCCATTTTACAGCCCCTATAAGAAGGTATCCAGACCTAATTGTTCATAGGATTTTAAAATTCTTTATAGAAAATAAGCTCAATAAAATAAATCAAACAAGTCTTGAATCAAATCTAGAAGAGGCCGCCGATCACTTATCTATAACAGAAAGACGCAGTGAAGATGCAGAAAGAGCTGTGGAAGACTTGATGAAATGTAAGTATATGACTCGCTTTATTGGAGAAGTCTTTGAGGGCAGGATATCATCAATAACTGAATTTGGAATGTTTATAGAGCTTGAAAATACAGTTGAAGGCCTATTTATGTATAAGTTTTCTGACCACAGGTATGACTTTATTGAAGATAGACTAAGAGCTTTTGATGTTGATACTAAGATATATTACAATATTGGACAAGAAGTGAAAATTAGGGTTGTAAATGTAGACCTTGTGAAAAGAGAAATAGACTTTTATTTGGAGGATGAAGATGAAATTATTAGCCAATAATAAAAAAGCCTTTCATGATTATTTCATAGAAGAAAAATATGAAGCAGGGCTTGAATTAAAGGGTAGTGAAGTAAAATCTATCAAAGCTGGAAAGGTATCAATCAAGGAAGCCTTTATATCTGATAAAAAAGGTGAGATGTTTGTTTATGGTATGCATGTAACTCCTTATATGGAAGGATTTGATAAGATAGATCCAACAAGAACTAGGAAACTTTTGCTTCATAAAAAAGAAATAAATAAATTAGTAGGCAAAAAAACAGTTGATGGTTATACCCTAGTACCTCTTAAAGTTTACGAAAATAATGGTCTAGTAAAGATTGAAATCGCTCTAGCTAAGGGTAAAAAAATGTACGATAAGAGAGAATCTATTAAGCGAAAAGATGATAAGAGACGCATGGAAAGGGCTCTTAAAAATTATTAAATCGCTTTTTAATGTGGATAACGTACTTGTTTTCTTAACTAAGAAGGGGTTTAAAATGATAGATAAAATTTTAATTAATAAGTTAGAAATGGAATCGTTAATACTTTATTCTAGAGATGAGGGGCTCCTATTTGACAACTCAAAGGACGAAACAATTAATATAAGGTCTATAGCCAAGTTTGTAACCAGTCTTGCTTGTGGCATCTTAATTGATATGACAAAGGGTGATTTTAATGAGGATACACTTATTTATGATATCTTAAAGGATAAGATTAATATTTCTAATAAGAAAAATCTTTCAAAGCTAAAAAATATCCGTGTTAGAGATTGCCTGACTCACACTATGGGCTATAGGGATATTATTTTAATGAGTAAGGATATAGAAGATTTGGATAAGGATAGACTCCTAGAATATACCTTATCATATCCTCTGTATTTTGAGCCAGGTGAGGAGTTTTTATATTCTAATGCAGGCTATTATGTTCTTGCAGCTACAATGCAGGAATATCTTGGCTATGACCTGTACGAATTTATTAATAAGAATATTTTTTCTAAGGTTGGTATTAATAATCCACGCTGGGATAGGTATGGAAAGTATCTGGTTGGTGCTAGTAAATTATATCTAAAACCGGATGACCTATTAAAATTAGGAAAGATTGTAATAAATGATGGAGTTTATGATAGTGAAAGAATAGTTTCATCAGAGAGGATAGGAAAGATAGCTAGTAAATTATATAAAAACGAAAAAGACTATATAGATCAATCCTATCTAGCAAATGATTATTACGGTTATAGTCTTTGGACCAGTAAAGATGGTGTGACCTATGCATCAGGATCTGGGGGACAATACCTTATTTTTTTAAAAAAAGAGGGTATTATCATAGTAGCATGTAATGCAGGAGATTCAAATAAAGTTCCTGCAATTAAAAATCAACTTGATTCTATTATAAAAAGCTTAAGAGAGGAAGAAAATGGACTATAATTACTTAATTAAACACACAGAAACATACGAAAATTATAAGGAACTTTTGGTAAAGGTTAATGAAATCTTAGATAAATTAGAAAATGACAGGGAAGACTTTGATAAGCTGGTTGAATATTACTACAGCGATCAATTTCAAAAGGACTACGATGATTCGAATGAAGGTAAAATTGATTCTTCAATCAACCAAGGAATCTTAACAGAGGATGCCATCTACGACCTTATGGGTGATGATTACTATCTTGCCCTAAGATTTTTAGATTTAGCCAATAAAATGATTCAACAGAAATAAAAAAAACGCACTCAAGCCTAAGGCGAGAGTGCAATTTTTTTATTTTCTTCTCTTGCTAAAAGAAGTCACAACAGCACTTGCTACAAGGATTGCAACAATTGCTTCAGGTATAGCATTAGTGACAAAGGCAGAAAAAATAGTTTTTGCTGCAAGATCTGGACTAATACCAATGGCTGATGCATATTTTTGAGCGTAGATTAGGTAAATTAATCCAAGAACTAATCCTGAATTTGTTAGAGTTCCCATAAAGGAGCTAACTGCTATGGCAAAATTAGCCTTTTTATTTTTTACGGATAAGTAAAGCATTACACAAGCGATTATTAAAAATATAATTGAAAATATTTTATTTATTAATGCTACATCTGTCATGAAGGATTTTATAGTTACATAGGCTAAGACTATTACAATAACAGACCAAAATATATTCATAAATAAACGAAGTCTGTTATTATCCTTATCCTTAAGAGCCTTGTAGAATAGACCTGCTACCACACCGATTAATATTCTTGGTAAGATAGAAATAAGTGGGTTATAAAAGACAAAAGATATTGGTCCTGGTCTTGTCATTGCATTAAATAGGGAGAAAAATCCAAATATAAGTCCAACTAGACCTCCTACAATAGGACCTTCTAGAATGCCTGCTATTATAACTGGTATATGTAAGCTAGTTATGGAAAGCATACCTAGGGGAATAAATCCCAAAGGGGTCAAGCCTAGCATAATTACAATAGCCCCCAGTATACCAACAGTGGTGAGATTTTTTGTTTCTAATTTCATTAATACCTCCTAAATCTCAAACTTTATAATATTATACGGCGAAAAATGAAAAGTAAAGGGCAAATTGATAAAAATTTAATAATTTATTTTAATTTATAAAATCAAAATTACTTCTGACTAATATTTAACAAAATTTAGGAAAAATATATTTGAATACAAAAAAAGAAGGCATAAGCCTTCTGTTTAAAAATTCTTGGTGCACCATCAGGGATTCGAACCCTGGACGCCCTGATTAAGAGTCAGGTGCTCTACCAGCTGAGCTAATGGTGCATAATGTCTTTCGACTACCTTAATACTATAACACCATCGCCATCTTATGTCAAGTTTTTATTTGGTAAATTTCCAAATTTTTAAAATTTGGTTAGAGATATCGTCATAATCCCATTCTATTATAGAGTTTCTGACACTATTAGGGTCATTTATTAAAAATTTTCCATCTTTGTATGAATCAATAACGAGAATATGGCCATAAAGAGTAAAGTAACCACGACCTACAGAAATCAATAGGGGACCTTCTTCTAGGGCCTTAATCATTTTTTCCTTATCAAGGATGATGTCACTAACTTTAAGTTTATATTCCTTGGCTATGTGATCTATAAAAACCCAGTCCATACCTCCGTCGTTCATAAACTTAGAAGCTTTTTTTGCCATTTCATTTGGATAGATTAGTTTGTTTGTCATTCTTGATACTATCATGGCAAGAGATGTCGGGCCACAGCCAGATACACCTATGTTAGTAGGGTAGAGAGCATCATATGCCCACCTGTTGTCCCATTGGATGAAATAAGGAGTTTTCCTTTTTAATTTTACAGATTCACCCTTATAAAAATTAAAATCGGTAAAATTGTGGTTTTTGTTATATACAAACTCTATAGTGTCTGGATCATTTCCAGTTAAAAATGCATCTACATTATCTAAATTGTAGAAATTATCATAGACCCATTGGGCTTTTTTATCTTTTTTTGCTGCCTCTTCAACATTTTTTATTAAATCTTCTCTAACATCTGATTTCTTTTTTGGTTTTACTTCATATGTAAAGTCAAGAAAATTTTTCCTTTTAAAGGTATCGCTAGCAAGTGATTTTATATCTTCAATTATTTTTACGCTTTCTTCATCTATAAAGCCTTTGATGTCAAAATTTGGTTTTTTTGAACAAGAAGTTAGGCTAAGTAGAGATATAAGTACTATAAATATTTTTTTCATAATATCATTTTACTAGAAATTAGTATTGCTTCAATTAAATAAAACTTTAAAATTTTTTTATTAAGCATATAATAATCGAGTAATGTTTCTTGGCACCCATTACTAAAAAAATATCAAGGAGAAAAAAATGAAAGAGAAGTATTTTAGTTTAGATGACACTAATTTCTTAGTGAAATCTGCAGTTATAGCAGCTTTGTATGCTGTTTTAACAGTTATGTTACCAGTAGCATCTTATGGTCCAATCCAATTTAGGTTTAGCGAAATCTTAGTTTTGCTTGTTTTTTACAACAAGAGATTTATCCCTGGTCTTGTTTTGGGATGCGCTATAGCAAATTTATTTAGTCCAATGATGCTATTTGACGTTGTATTTGGTACACTTTCATCATATATTGCTTTTATGCTAATGATAAAGGCTAAAAACTTATACATCGCATCAATTTTTCCGGTTTTATTAGTTTCTATACCTGCTATTGGTACCTGGATATATCTAGCTAGCGATGAAGTATTTTTTGTACTTTTAATGCAATTTATGTTAAGTGAATTTGTTATGGTTTCAATTATCGGCGTAATGCTATTTAAGATGCTTGAAAAAAATGAAGGATTCATGTCATATATTTATAATTTTTAACTTTAAAACTCCTCTGGCCATGTTGGCTAGGGGAGTTTCTTTTACTTTTAGATTTTATTAAGTTTATCGATAATTTTTTCTATCTCATCGATTTTTTCTTTTAAATCATCTTCATTTTTTTGCTTCATACTGTCATAAACACAATGTTCGAGATGACCTCTTAAGACATCTTTATTTATATTTTTTAGGATTGAAATAGATGCCATTACCTGGTTTGAAATATCGATACAATATCTATCATCTTCTATCATTTTTATCAAACCATCTATCTGTCCACCGACAGTTTTAAGCTTTCTAATAGTCTTTTTTTTGTCAGCTTTCATTTATTTATTGTATGCCCTTAAACTCGTATCCTGCCTCTGTAATAGCATTTTCTATTGTTTTTTCATCAATGTTACCTTCATAAGTAAGCTCTGCATTTTTCTTATCAAGATTTACAATAACAGAATTTACATTATTAATCTCTTCAAGTGCGTTCTTAACATGTTTTGCACAGTTATTACAGCTCATTCCATCAACATTAACAATCATTTTTTTAACTTCGTTCATTTCATTCTCCTTTATATTTTCTTTTGTATTTTGGTATTTATTAGCGCTTGATTCAAACTTCCTAAGTCTAAGTGAATTTAAGCAAACAAAGACTGAAGAAAAACTCATAGCGACTGAGGCAAACATTGGATTTAGTGTCAAACCAAATTTTGGATATAATAAGCCTGCAGCAAGGGGGATTAGGATAATATTATAAAAGAAAGCCCAAAACAAATTTTCTTTTATTGTTTTTATTGTTGCTCTAGATAGGTCAATTGATCTTACTAGATCAAGAAGGTTATTCTTAACTAATACGACATCAGCCGAGTCTATAGCGATATCAGAACCCTTTCCAATGGCGATTCCTATATCTGCCCTTGCAAGAGCAGGAGCGTCGTTTATTCCGTCACCTACCATAGCAACTTTTTTATTTTCTGCTTGTAGGGTCCTTACAACCTTATCCTTATCTTGAGGGAGGATTTCAGCAAACTTTTTGTCAATATTTAAGCTTTTTCTGATTGCCTCCGCTGTCAAATCATTATCACCAGTGACCATTGTGACTTCAAAGTTCTCATTTTTGAGGATATCAATGGCGATTTTTGATGTATCTTTAGGTATATCCTTAGCGGCTATAAGACCAATTATTTCATTTGCGTTTGCAAAATACATTGATGTTTTACCATCTTTTGCTAATCTATCATTGATATTTTCATATTCATTTATACTGATATTATTTTCTTCCATTAGTCTGAGGTTTCCTGCATAATAGATGGTATTATTTATAATTCCCTTAATACCTCTACCTACTAATGACTCAAAACCTTCTACAGATAAGAGGCTTATATTTTTTTCTTCAGCATAAGCGTTAATTGCATTTGAAAGTGGATGCTCTGACAAGTGTTCCAAAGATGCAGCTATTTCTAAGAAAGAAACTTCATTCATCTGTGTAAATAAATCTGTCACAACAGGTCGGCCTTCTGTGATAGTTCCAGTTTTATCTAATAGGATGGCATCAACCTTGTGTAGATTTTCTAGACTTTCAGCATTTTTAAATAAAAGTCCAAGTTCAGCAGATTTGCCAGTGGCAACCATGATTGCCATTGGAGTTGCTAAACCTAGTGCGCATGGACAAGATATAACTAAGACAGAAATCATAAGGTTTAGGGCAAATTCAAAATTCTTTGTGTAAGAATACCAACCAATAAATGTAACTATAGAAATTAATATTACAGTTGGTACAAAAATTGCAGAAATCTTATCTGCAAGTTTTGCTATAGGTGCCTTTGTCTCATTAGCTTCATTCACAAGACTTATAATTTGTGCAAGTGTTGTATCTTCTCCGACCCTTGTAGCTTTAAACTTAAAAGACCCTTGGATATTTATTGTAGCTGATATTACGTCATCACCAATATTTTTACTAATGGGTATGGACTCTCCAGTAATTGCAGACTCATCAACTATAGAAGAACCTTCAATAATTACTCCGTCTACAGGAATTCTTTCACCAGGTCTAATAATTATAATATCATCTTTTACTATGTCTTCTGTTGATATCTCAACTTCTTTATTATTTCTAATCACCCTTGCTCTATCAGGTGTAAGACTCATTAGGTTTTTTAATGAAGCCTTTGTTTCGCCCTTACTCCTAGCTTCAAAAAATTTACCAAGAGTAATTAAAGTTAATATCATAGCAGATGATTCAAAATAGAGATTATGTCTATATGAATCTATTGTTGCAAAATCTCCTCGACTTGCAGCATGAGCCATACGCATAATAACAAAAATGCCATAAATCAAGGCTGATGAAGATCCCAGACCTACAAGGGCGTCCATATTAGGATTCTTATTTATAAGCGACTTAAAACCAGAAATGAAAAATTTCCTATTAACAAAAATGACGGGAATTGTTAGCAAAAATTGCACAAATGCATAATTAATTGCTCCCTCCGTACCTGCTAAAAACATCGGAATAGGTAGCCCTACCATAGGGCCCATAGCAACATACATAAGAACAGCCATAAAGAAAAATGAGATTTTAAGCCTGAATTTAGTGTTTTCTTCCTCAATTTCTTTAAGATTATCACTTGCCTTTGCTTTGTTTTTTTTCATGTTTTTTACACGAGCTTCATATCCTGCCTTTGAAACAGCGTTAATTATGTCTTCATCTGATATTTTATTTGGATCATAGTTAACGCTCATTGTTTCATTTATTAGATTGACATTGACATCGTCTACGCCAAGTTTCTTGACAGCCCTGTCAACAGCTGCTTGGCATGAAGCGCATGTCATTCCATAAACATCAAATCTTTGTTTCATCTAACCTCCTTTCACACCCCTAGGGGGTATCTGGTATAATTATATTTTTCCTATTATTTTTGTCAAGTATAATAAACTTAAGGAGTTATTATGAAAAGGTATCATATAATTTTTAAAGGCAGGGTCCAAGGAGTGGGCTTTAGGTTTCAAGTGAAAATATTGGCAGATAGAATTGGATTAACAGGTAGTGTTAGGAACCTATATGATCAAAGTGTTGAAGTATATATCCAAGGAAACGATAATCAGTTAATGAGATTTTTTAAGGGACTTGAAAATATTAACTTTGCAATTATAGAAAGTAAAAATATTTTCGAAGTCCCACTTGATGAAGCAGAAACAAGTTTTGAAATAGTTTATTAATATTGAAATATTGGTAAAAAAAGGATATAGTAATTGCATGAGTTTAAAAAGCAAATTGGTTAAAGTATTAGCCAAATCAATTAGAAGTACATTAAAGCTATTGAATAGAAAAGCTACATCCCTGCCGGGTTATGTTGCATACAAACTAGATAAGGATATTCTAAAAGAGTTATCAAAAAATACCAAGTTTATTTTTGTAACCGGCACTAATGGAAAAACCATGACAACACATTTCTTGGCAACTATCCTTAAGAAGCACTATCCAATAGTTTTAACCAATGAATCTGGCTCAAACATGGTACAGGGTATTATTACATCGCTCTTAGATAATCCGCCTAATGAACAAACAGTCGCTGTTTTGGAAGTAGATGAGGCCAATATAGTTAGAATTGGCAAATATCTGAAGGCTGATTATGTCGCTCTGACAAATATATTTAGAGATCAAATGGATAGGTTTGGGGAGATTTATAATATTTTAGATAAAATTATTGAAGGTCTAAATCTAATGCCAGAAGCAAGAATTATTGCTAATGGTGACCTGCCAATTTTTTCTTATGATAAACTTAAGAAATTTAACCCAATATATTTTGCAATTAGAGATGATGATCATATAGGTTATGATAGGGATGCTGAGTTTAACTCAGATGGTATTATATGTCCATCATGCCACAGTATCCTAAAGTATAGGACAGTAAATTATTCTTCTTTAGGTGATTTTGCTTGTCCTAATTGTGATTTTAAGTCGCCTGAAATAAGGTATACAATTGATAAAATTGCAAGTCTTGATCCTAATCATTCTAAATTTTTTATTGATGGGCGAGCCTACGAGGTAAATGTTGGTGGAGTTTATAACATTTATAATGCCTTGACTGCGCTGGCAGTTGCTTATGAGTTGGGATTATCTTATGATGAGATATATAAGGGGCTTAAAAAACAGAAAAATGTTTTTGGTAGGCAAGAAAATATAAATGTTTTTGATAAAAATGTTGTTATAAATCTTGTCAAAAATCCAACTGGCCTTAACCAAGTTATCGACTTGGTAACCCTAGAAAAAGAACCTATTAGTCTTATTTGTTTACTTAATGATAATTATGCTGATGGATTGGATGTTAGTTGGATATATGATTCATATTATGAAAAACTAGCAGGGCTTGATATAAAAGATATATATGTATCTGGTAAAAGAAAAATTGATATGAAAAGAAGGCTTGAAATAGCTAATCTTTTTGATGGAGAGATCATAGAGTTTGATTATGTAAACCAGATAAAAGATGTTATTAAAAACGCAAAAACAGATAATATTTATATCTTATCAACCTATACAGCTATGCTTAAGTTGAGGGAGGTGCTTGCCTTATAAGAAAGATAAGAATATGTCACCTATATGGGAACCTTCTGAATACCTACGGTGATGTTGGAAATTTAATGGCCTTTGAGTATGAACTAAAAAGAATGGGTATAAATTCAGAAAGAAAGATAGTGTCTCTAGGTGATGATTTTAGAGCTTCTGATTATGACTTTGTATTTTTTGGGGGTGGTCAAGACTACGAACAAAATATAGTTAAAGATGATCTTATTAAAAAAAGGGATGAACTCGTTAATTATATCGAAAATGACGGGTTATTCCTTGCTATATGTGGTGGCTATCAACTATTAGGCAAGTACTACTATGGTGCTAATGGAGAAAAGATAGAAGGTCTTAATATTTTTGACCACTATACTTTAAATCAGGAGTCAAAGAATCGATTTACGGGCCAAATAAAAATTTATGTAAAAAGATTTGATGAAACATGCGTTGGCTTTGAAAATCATGGTGGTAGGACATTTTTGTCCGACAATCAAACTCCATTTGGTCAGGTTATAGAAGGAAATGGCAACAATGGAGAAGATAATACTGAAGGTTTTATCTATAAAAATACTATCGGGACATACTTGCACGGTCCAATTTTAGCAAGAAATGAGAATTTGTGCAGAAAAATCATAAAAATAATTATTTAAGGAGAATGATATGATGACAGAATCAAAACTAAGAACAAAAGAAGCTGATGAGTTATTTGAAGCTATTTTAATGCTTAAGGATATTGATGAGTGCTACCAATTCTTTACTGATATATGTACAGCTAGAGAAATTCAATCTATTTCACAAAGGCTTCATGTAGCAAAACTACTTAAGATTAGAAAAACATATTCAGTAATTGAAGAAGAAACAGGAGCTTCAACCGCTACCATCTCTAGGGTAAATAGATCACTTAACTATGGTTCGGGTGGTTATGAATTAGTCCTAGATAAATTAATTGAAAAGGATTTGAAAGAATCAAAAGAGTAAGTCTACTTACTCTTTTTTTTGCGGTATAATGTTAGGGTTAAGGAAGGATGTGTAGATGAATTTAGATAGGTTAAACGACAGGCAGAAAGAAGCTGTATTACATAAGGATGGACCTCTTTTGGTGCTAGCTGGAGCTGGAAGTGGTAAAACTTCAGTGCTCACTTCTAGTATTGCCTATAAGATAAAAGAAGAATCTGTAGATCCCAGAAATATTTTAGCCATAACCTTTACCAATAAGGCAGCCAATGAGATGAAAGAAAGAGTAAGCTCTTTACTTGACATGGATGTTGCCTATTTATGGATTGGTACATTTCATTCTATATGTGCTAGAATTTTAAGGATGAATATTGAAAAGATTGGATATTCTAATAATTTTACCATCTATGATACCCAAGACCAGAGAACCCTTATAAGAGACATCATAAAAGATCTAGGCTACAAAGATGATATAAATCCAAGGCTTGCTCAAAGCATAATTTCGAATGCAAAAAATAAGTCGATAAGTCCGGAAGATTTTTTTAAAATGAATTTTTATATGCAAAATGCAGATGAAATCGCTGAAATTTTTAAGAAATATGAAAAAAAGAAATACGAATATAATGCACTTGATTTTGATGACTTAATAGAGAAAGTTTTGGAGTTATTTGTTAAAGATTCAGAAACTCTTAGGTATTATCAAAATAAGTTTGATTATATTTTTGTCGATGAGTTTCAAGATACAAACAATTCACAGTATGAACTAATAAGATTTATTGCTGGTAAAAAACAAAATGTGGTCGCAGTAGGCGATGCTGATCAATCTATTTATTCTTTTAGGGGCGCTGATATTAGAAATATCCTAAGTTTTGAAAAAGACTTTAAGAATACAAAGATTATTAAACTTGAGCAGAATTATAGGTCTACATCTAAGATTTTAGAGACCGCTAATGTTTTGATTGCAAATAACCTTGAAAGAAAAGAAAAAAATCTTTGGACCGAAAATGGCGACGGAGCTGATGTTTTATATAAGGAAACTTCAATAGAAAGCGATGAAAGTAAATTTGTTATTGATACTATTAAAAATTTGTTAGCTGATGGTTACAAGGAAAGTGATATGGTAATTCTTTATAGGACCAACGCCCAGTCAAGGCCCTTCGAAGAAGCTCTACTTAAAAATCTAATTGCCTATAAGGTTATTGGAGGCCTAAAGTTCTATGATAGGAAAGAAATTAAAGATTTAATTGCCTATCTAAATATTTTGGTTAATAGCAAGGACGATGTTAGTTTAAAGAGGATAATCAACGAACCAAAACGTGGTATAGGTGATAAATCAATAGATCAGATAGAAAAAATTGCCATTAGTCACGGTATATCAATGCTTGACTTAATAACTGATGATAATTTTTCAATCTTAATGACTGATAGGTTAAAGAATCTCACTGATAAATTCTATAAACCTCTTGAAGAAATATTTATAAATGTTGATAAATATCAGATAGTTGATCTAATTAATGAAGTGTTAGAAAAGACTGGCTATCTTAGGTCATTAGAAAAATCTCTTCTTGTTGAAGATAGGGCAAGAGTTGATAATATTAATGAATTTATTTCTTCAGCTGCTGACTACCAGGAGGCAAATCCTGAGGATAATTTAAGAGATTACTTAGAAAACCTCTCCCTTTTATCTGATATTGATAAGACTGAAGAAAATAATGAATCTATTTCACTTATGACTATGCACCAGGCAAAGGGGCTCGAATTTCCAGTTGTCTTTATAGTTGGTCTTGATGAGGGATTATTTCCAAGCAAGAGGAGTTTGGATGAGGGAAATCTTGAGGAAGAAAGAAGACTTTTTTATGTCGGAATCACTCGTGCTGAAGAAAAGTTATTTTTGACAAGTGCTCAGATGCGAAGAAATTATGGCAAGGTCACATATTACAAGCCTTCTCGTTTTATCGATGAAATAAAAGCTTTAATAAAAAAAGAAACAAGTAGGGAATATATTGACTATAAATCCAAATCTTATGAGCAAGCAATGAACGAAGATTATATGAGGGAAAAGACCAGACAATCTGTTCTTGACCTTAAGAAAAAAGCCTTTAAGAAAGATGACTCTACCTACCAGGTAGGAGATACTATTGAACATAGCAAGTGGGGAAGAGGAATGGTCGTCCAAGTTAAGGAAAGTCCAGAAGGAAATGAACTTGTAATTGCCTTTGATAAAAAAGGACTTAAGAAACTTAACCAAGCCTATGCACCAATTAAAAAGGTATAGATATGAATAAATTAGATGAACTTAAAAAAATAATTGAAAGAATAAATGAACTAGACTATCATTACTACACTTTAGATAAGCCTTTAGTTTCTGATGGTGAGTATGATAGGCTATATAATCAATTGATAAAATTACAAAAAGATTTAGCTTATGTTCCAGAAAACTCACCTACTAATAGGGTTGGGGGACAAATCCTAGATAAATTTGAAAAACATTACCATCTAACAAGACTATTAAGTCAAGATAAAGCTCAATCTTACGATGAAATAAAAGAGTGGATTGAAAGATGCAAAAGACTTAAGGAAGCATACGAAAGTACAAGTGGTGAGCGCTTACCTAATTTAGAATTTGTCATGGAATATAAATTTGACGGTCTTACAATAAATTTGACCTATGAAGATGGCATATTAAAAACAGCTGCGACACGTGGGAATGGAATAGTTGGTGAACAAGTAAAGGCTCAGGCAGAGACTATCAGGTCCATACCTTTTACCATTAAGGAAAAATCATTACTTGAAATTCAAGGTGAAGCACTTATGCCTCTTTCGGAGTTAGACAGGTATAATAAAGAAAATGAAACTCAGCTTAAGAATGCTAGAAATGCAGCGGCTGGTGCTATTAGAAATCTAGATACTAAGGAGACAGCAAAAAGACATTTAACTGCATATTTCTATGCTGTTCCAACAAATAGTATTAATTTTAAAAATGAAGAAGAAATGTTATCGTTTTTAAAAGAGATGAAATTAAATGTTCATCCCTATCACAAGAAAGTTACAAGTCTTGATGAAATAATTAATGAACTTGAACGTATAAAAGAAGAAAGAAAAACTCTAGATGTTTTAACTGATGGAGTTGTTATAAAAATAAACGATAAAAAAACACAAGAAGTACTGGGAGTTACTGAGAAATTCCCTAGGTGGTCAATAGCTTTTAAATTTGAACCAGAAGAATGCACAACTAAACTTCTTGATGTTATTTGGAATGTTGGTAGGACTGGTAAAGTAACTCCTTCTGCTATTCTTGAACCCGTTGATTTTTCGGGAGTTACAGTATCTAGAGCGACCCTAAATAACTATGATGATATCGAAAGAAAAAAAGTAAAAATTGGATCAGACGTTTTTATAAGAAGGTCAAATGATGTAATACCTGAAATCTTAGGAGTAGTAGATGAAAATCAACCAGGCACAATAAAAATAGAAAAACCTACTCATTGTCCATATTGTCATAGTGAATTAATTCAAGAAAAGGTCCACATAGTTTGTCCTAATTCAATATCTTGCACACCTCAGCTTCTAGCCAGGATGGAACACTATGCATCAAGAAATGCTATGGATATTGAGGGCTTATCAGAAAAAACAATTGGTCAATTAATAGAAGAATTAAATATAAAAGAAATTTATGATATTTATGACTTAACCTATGACGAGTTAATAAAACTTGAAAGGTTCGGTCCTAAAAAAACACAAAATCTATTAGCTTCAATAGAAGATAGCAAAAATAGGGATTTAGATGCTTTCATTTACGCCATTGGTATTCCAAATGTCGGCGAAAGAACAGCTAGAGATTTGGCTAACAAATTTAAATCATTTGATAAATTAAGAAATGCTATAGTAGATGAATTAATTGAAATTGATGATATTGGTGAAATTACTGGTGAAAATATAGTAGAATTTTTCCACGATAAAAATATAGTAGAATCTATAGATATACTTTTATCTAAGGGTATTAATCTCAATAATCCAAGCGAAAACACAAGTGATTCAAATAAATTAGATGGAATTAATTTTGTAATTACTGGAACTATTGATGGATATAACAGAGATGATATTAAGAAGATGCTCGAGGATAACGGAGCAAATGTAAGAGGTTCAGTATCAAAAAATACAGATATTGTACTTGCTGGAGAAAAAGCTGGATCAAAAAAAGATAAGGCTATAGAATTAAATGTAGAAATATATGAAGATGAGAAGCTATATAGCTTCTTATCTGAATTAAAAGGAGAATAGGATGGATGTAAAAGAAGTAGAGAGAATCTACAACCTTAGCCATTTAAGTTTAGAAAATCAAGATAAAGAAGTGATTGCAAATAAATTCAACAGGGTTTTAGATTTTATTGAAGAGATTTTTGAAGCTGATACAAAAGATGTTGAGATGACAGAATATATAAAAAATCATAAGGCTGTATTTAGAGAAGACACACCTAAAGAATCACTTGCAAGGTCAAAGGCACTAGAAAATGCAAAAGATACTGAGTTTGGTTACTTTAGATTAGATTGGAAACTATAGGAGCAATGATGGATATAAAGGCTATTATAGATAAATATAAAAATAGAGAAATTAGTGTAGAAGAGAATACAAAAAACATTCTTGAAAAAATCAAAAACGATGATACAAATGCCTATATTACTTTTGATGAAGAAGATTCATTAAAAAGAGCTAAGCTGCTTGATGAAAAGTTAGCGAGTGGCGCAGAACTTGGTTCGCTTTTTGGTATAGCTGTTGCAGTTAAGGACAATATTTCATATAAAAATATGAATATGACCTGTGCATCAAAGATGCTGGAGAATTTTAGACCTATGTTTGACGCAAAAGTTGTGGAAAATCTTTTAGCAGAAGATGCAATTATTATCGCTAAAACCAACATGGATGAATTTGCTATGGGTGGTAGAGGAAAAACTTCTTATTTTGGTCCTGTTAAAAATCCAGTTGATAAAACAAGACTAACTGGAGGTTCTTCATCAGGATCAGCTGCAGCTGTTGCAAAAGAAGATGTGCTAATTGCCCTTGGTACTGATACAGGTGGATCTGTAAGGTGCCCTGCAAGTTATTGTAATATCCTTGGATATAAGCCAACTTATTCTATGGTAAGTAGAAATGGTGTAGTTTCAATGGCAAACACCTTAGATCAAGTTTCAGTTTTTGGAAAAAATGTTGCAGATATAAGGACTCTCGCTCAAGTTATAGAAGGTCCAGATGAACATGATATGACCGTAAGACTTGATGATTACAAGTATGAGATGGATACCTATGATTTTAAGGGAAAGAAAATTGCTTATATTCCATCAGATGATGAGATGCATATGGATATTGATTCTACTGTAGAAAAAGATTATAATAGCGCTCTAGATGAGCTTAAAAAGCTGGGAGCCGACCTTTCTCCAATAAATCTTAAGTATTCTAAATATGCTAATCCAGTATATAATGTTGTTATGTCAAGCGAAGTATCATCTAACATGTCAAGATTTGATGGAATCAGGTTTGGTTACCAAAGTGATAAGTACACATCAGTTGACGAATTATTTATAAATTCAAGATCAGAAGGTCTTGGTGAGGAAGTTCAAAGAAGGATAGCTCTTGGAACCATGTACTTATCTGCTGATGATAATCAAAGAGTCTACAGACAAGGTCTTAAATTAAGAACGTTAATCAAACAAGAACTAGAAGAAGTATTTAAAACTTATGATCTTATAATAACCCCAACAGTTACAAACCTACCACCAAGTTTAGATGACGATTACCAAGATCCATTAAGCGATTTTAAATCTGACGGTTTTAACGTTATTGTAAATCTATCTGGAATGTGTGGATTATCTGTTCCTGTTAGAAAAGGAATTTCAGGTTCTGTTCAATTTATTGCAAATGCAAACGAAGATAGCAAATTATTAAATGCCGGAGAAGAATTTTTAAGGAGATTAAATGAAAACTAAAACAATAATAGGTCTTGAGATCCACGTTGAGTTATCTACAGATACAAAAATGTTTTGCTCCTGTAAAAATGAATTCGGAGCAGTACCTAATACAAACGTATGTCCTATTTGTCTAGGTCATCCAGGCACATTGCCACAAATGAATAAAAGAGCTGTAGAATATGCAGTTATGGCAGGACTTGCCTTTAATTGCAAAATCCGAAATGAACAAAAGGTCGATAGAAAAAAATATTTTTATCCAGACTTAGTTAAAGGTTATCAGCTTACCCAGTTTGATAAGCCATATGCTTATGAAGGATACTTGGAGCTTGCTAGTGGTAAACACATTAATATAAGGGAAATCCATATGGAAGAAGATACTGGAAAATCAAACCACAATGATGACGACACAGTACTTATGGATTATAACAGAGCTGGGGTACCTCTAATAGAGATAGTTACAGATCCTGACATATCTTCACCAGAGGAGGCAAGAGAATTTGTAGAAAATCTTGCAGCAACTCTAAAATTCCTTGGAGTTTCTGATTGTATAATGGCTGAAGGTTCTATGCGTGTGGATGTAAATGTCAACATTAAAGACGAAGAGTTAAATCTTAGAACCGAAATAGCTGAAATTAAAAATATCAACTCAATAAGAGCTATAGAAAATGCCTTAAGTTATGAGGTCGAAAGACAAACAATACTTTTGGAAGAAGGTAAGACTGGTGTTAAGGAAACCAGAAGGTGGGATGATATTGAGCTTAAGACTATTCATATGAGAAATAAGGAAGTCGGAAATGACTACAGATTCTCAGCTGATGGTGATATTCCTGATATTTATCTTTCTGATGAGTTTATTAACCATATTAGGGAACATCTGCCAGAATTACCAAGCGAAAAACAAGCAAGATACATCAAAGACTACAAGTTGTCTGAGTATGATGCAAATCTTTTAAGCCATGATAGAAATCTGGCTAATTTATTTGAAGAGACAGATAGGCTTGTAAAAGATCCAAATACAACTGCTAATTGGATTCTAACAGAATTATCTAGAAGATTAAATGAAGCTGATGAAACTGCTGAGAATATGAAATTAACAGTTGATAATTTTGCTAAATTGATTAATCTTGCTAAGGAAAATAAGGTTAACAATAATGTGGCTAAAAAACTTCTAAGAGATATCTACACTACTAACGAAGATCCAGAAAAACTTGCAGAAGAGAGAAATCTTCTTCAAATCTCAGATTCTTCATTCTTAGAGGATATTGTAGTCGAAGTTCTTAAAGAAAATCCTCAATCTATCGAAGATATCAAAAATGGAAAAGATAGAGCCTTTGGATTCTTGGTTGGTCAAGCTATGAAAAAAACAAAGGGTAAGGGTAATCCTCAAGAAATCAATAAACTTTTAAAAGAAAAGATAGGAGAATAGGAAGTGTGAGGACACTTCCCTTTTTCGAATTAAGAATATAATTTAAAATGCAAACATTCTTTAGTAGAAAAGTCCGAATTTAAAATAAATAAAACTAAAATATTCATACAAGAAGTTGAAACAAGGTGGGTATTCAGTGATAGGCATTGATATAATTTCAGTAAGCAAAATAAAAGAAAAATCAGATAAATTTTTAAGGAAAATTTTCACTTCAAATGAGATTTCATATGCTTTTAAGAAAGAAAATTCCTATCAGACCTTAGCTGGAATTTTTGCCTTAAAAGAAGCGGTTATAAAAGCCTATAATCTTGATATAACATATCTTAAGGAAGCAAAGATTGAAGTTTTACACGAAAAAAATCGTCCGTATATTTCTATAAACAGTAAAATATGCGAATGCGAAGTTTCGATTTCTCATGATGATGGTAAGGCCATAGCTATTTGTATGAATAATGAAATACCAAATCTCACAATAGAAAATGAAATGAGAAATATTTTGCCCAAAAGAAAAAAAGAAAGCCATAAGGGCACTTATGGAAAAGTCGCTATACTTGGTGGATCAGAAGGTATGTCCGGTTCTTGTTTTCTATCTGCAACAGCATGTCTTAGAGCAGGGGCAGGGCTCGTTTATCTACTGGTTCCATCATCTATTAGTAAAATTTTACAGATTAAGTCTTGCGAGCCTATTATAAACACTATTGATTCTTATAATTTAAAGTATAATAATTATATACTTGATCAGATTTTTGGATATTTAAATGACAAGGATGTCCTAGCTATAGGCCCAGGCATGGGTACGGATCCAAGCTTAAATAAGTTAATAGGTAATATAATTAATAAGTTTAATGGTAAAATTATTATTGATGCAGATGGATTAAATGCGGTAGCTAAAGATAAATCGGTATTAAGTAAGAAAAATATTATCTTAACTCCTCATTTAAAGGAGTTTTCGAGATTAACAGGACTTTCTATAAGTGAAATAAATGAAGAAAGAATTAAAATTGCAAAGGAATTTGCAAAAAAATATGAGATAATACTTGTTTTAAAATCTGAAAACACCCTAGTAACTGATGGGGACAAATTATATATAAATAAATTAGGTAATCCTGGAATGGCAACTGCTGGAAGTGGGGACGTTTTGACGGGCGTGATATCAGGCCTGCTTCCAATTTTAAATGAATTTTATGCAGCAAAACTAGGAGTTTATCTTCACTCTCTTGCTGGAGATCTAGCTAGTAGTTACTTATGTGAAGAATCTCTTATAGCGAGTGATATAATCACTTATTTACCAAAAGCAATTCGACTTTTGAGGTAGTTATGCAAGAAACATATTTAGAAGTAAACATCGATAAAATTAGAAATAATATTATTAAAATAAAAAATTTAAATCATCGTTCGAAATTTTGTGCTGTGGTAAAAGCTAATGCCTATGGACTAGGTTCTGATATAGTTGGCAGAGAAATAGAAGATTTGGTAGATTATTTTGCTGTAGCTAGATTAAGTGAAGGAATTTTGTTAAGAAGGGCTGGTATAAAAAAACCAATCCTCATTTTAGGCTATGTTGGCTTGGATGATATTAGTAAATGTTTTGAAAATGATATTGATATTTCAGTTTATGATTTAGGCCTTGCCAAAGAAATTGATAAACTCGGTTACAAGCTTAAGGCTCATCTTGTCTTGGATACAGGGCACGGCAGAATAGGATTTAGAGCTGACCAAATTGAAAATATTAGGCAATTAAAGACCTTAAGTAATATCAAGATAATTTCAGCCTTTAGCCATTTCTCAACCGCTGATGAAGAGGATAATAGCTTCACTGAGAAGCAAGAAGAGATTTTCGACTATATAATTGAACAGATAAAAAATGATTTTGATTTAGAATTTGTTCATCTTGCCAACTCTGCTGGGACAATTAGGCAGAAGATTTTTAAAGATATGTATAGGATAGGCATATGCCTTTATGGCCTATATCCATCAGAAGTTGTCAGGGATAATACTGAAATAAAACTTGAAAAAACATTTAAGCTTTACTCTTTTGTGCATTTTATAAAAAATATTGATAAAGGGACGCCGATTTCATATGGAAGAACCTTTGTAAGTAGTAAACCTATGAAAGTAGCAACCGTCGCAATAGGTTATGCAGATGGTTATTGTAGGGCTTTTTCAAACATGGGTAAAGTTTACATAAACGGTTATGGTTGCAAGGTTTTGGGTAGAGTATGTATGGATCAGATGATGGTCGATGTAACAGGCCTTGACGTTAAAATAGGCGATAGGGTAGAAATTTACAAAGAAATAGATAAGGATGCTAATCTTATCGGAACTATATCCTATGAGCTTATGACAAATATATCTATGAGAGTTAAAAGGATTTATATAAAAGAAGGAATGGTTATAGCAAGACGCGATTATTTAGGAGAAATATATGAAAGTTAAAAGAGGAGACTTATATTATGCAGATCTTTCTCCTGTAGTCGGTAGCGAACAGGGAGGGGTAAGACCTGTTATAGTTGTACAAAATGATGTAGGCAATAAATATTCACCTACAATAATTGTTGCTCCAGTCACAAGTCAAATGAATAAGGCTAAACTTCCAACCCACGTTAAACTAAAAGGAAACAAATATGGTCTTCCTAAAAATTCTGTGGCATTGATGGAGCAATTAAGGACTATTGATAAAAAAAGACTTAGGGAAAAAATTGGAACTTTTTCTGTAGATATAATGAACAAAATAGATGAGGCAATGACAATATCACTTGCCCTTGCACAAGACTAAAAAACCAGCCATATAAGCATTTGCTTATGTGACTGGTTTTTATTTGGCTATTAAATAGTTTTTAGATATTTACAAGATTTTTTTGGTCTTCTACAATCATTTTTGCAAGTTTATCTGGGTTTCCACATCCTGTGGTTATTACAAGGTCATCATCTTTTATTATTGTGTATATATAATCTCTAGCTTCTTCGAAAGTTGAGATATATTTGGCATTTAGCCCTTTCTTAACCATTGCATCAACAACATCCTTGGAATGGATAGTAGGATCGAATTTTTCTCTAGCTGCATAAATGTCTGTAACTATTATTTCATCGGCAGAATTAAAACTATTTAAGAAATCATTAAACAAGGTTTTGGTTCTTGAATATGTGTGTGGTTGCCAAACGCATATTAATCTACCCTTAGTATGCTCTTTTAATGCATCTAAAGTCACTAAAATTTCAGATGGATGATGACCATAGTCTGTCATTATTGTTGTCTTGTTTACATGACCAATGATTTGCATCCTTCTATCAAGACCTGTGTATTTTAGTATATTTTCTCTAATTGTATTAATATCAATCCCATTTTCATAAGTTGCAATAATTGAAGCCATAGCGTTGTTTATATTATGTCTTCCAATTACACCAAGTTTAAAATGCTCAACATCACCATTTCTCATCACTAGGTCAAAACTTGGTCTACCAACTTCATCAAAATTTATATTGGTTGCGTAATAATCAGCATCAGGATTTTCTTGACCATAAGTAATAAGATCACCTTGGACAGCATCAAGGATTAGTTTATTGTTTTCTTCATTAAGATTTAAAATAGTCTTTGAATTTTCATCTTGGTTTCTTAGGTATTCTTTAAAGGTGTTAACTATATCATTTAAATCTTTATAATAATCTAAGTGGTCTTCATCAATATTTAAAATAATAACTGTTTGTGGAAAATAATATCTGATGTTACCCTTATATTCACAAGCTTCAGTTACTAGGAAATCTTCATTACCAACTTTAACATTACCCTTCATATCGTCTAAAATACCACCAAGAAGGATAGTAGGATTTTCATCTGAATGTAATAAAATTTTTGAAATCATACTGGTTGTTGTTGATTTACCATGAGAGCCCGAAATTGCAATAGAGTTCTTATAATTTCTCATTAGGGCACCTAAGAATACGCCTCTTGTAACAACAGGTGCATCAAGTTTTTTAGCTTCAATTAATTCTTCGTTATCATCAGCTATTGCATCTGTATATACGACAAGGTCAGGATTTTTAATATTTTCTTTTCTTTGACCAATATAAACTTCTATGCCAAGATTTTTTAAAATTTTAACTGTATCTGATTCGCTTCTATCAGAGCCTGTAACCTTATAACCCTTTTCAAACAATAGATGGGCAAGTCCACTCATTGAAATACCACCTATACCAATAAAATGAACGTATTTATAATCGTGTCCATCTAAATTAAATTCAAACATATATTTATAATCTCCTTAATAGTTCAGTCTTTAAGTATATTTATTATATTATACCATATTTAATATTGAAAACTTGTCAAGTTCTACTTTGAATATAAGAATAGATGACGTATATTTATATTAGAATGTAAAGTTAAAAGGAGGAACCATGAAATTTGTTATAGCTAATGATCATGGTGGTATTGATTTACAGCCTGCTGTTTGCGAAAAACTTCAAGAGCTTGGACATGAAGTTGTCCATGTAGGTACATATGATAAAGAATCTTGTGACTATAGTGATTTTGCTGTCAAAGCTTGTGAAAAAGTTATCAATAACGAAGCTGATTTTGCTATTCTAATTTGTGGTACAGGCTTAGGCATGTCTATTTCTGCAAACAAGATCAAAGGAATTAGAGCTGCTTGTGTTTCTGAACCATTTTCAGCAAAGATGAGTAGGGCACATAACAATGCTAATGTATTATGTATTGGAGCTAGAGTTATTGGAAGCGAGCTATGTAAAATGATAGTAGAAGAGTTTGCAAAAACTCCATTTGAGGGTGGACGCCATCAAAGACGCGTAGATAAAATTTGTAAAATAGAAGAGGAAAATTGAGACTTTTTGAGTCTCTATTTTTGTTTATGAAAAAGGAGTATATATGACAATACCAACACCGCACATATCGGCTACAAGCAAAGATCAAATAGCAAAAACTGTGTTAATGCCGGGAGATCCATTGAGAGCTAAGTATATAGCTGATAATTTCCTTGAAGATGTAACACAATTTAATGAAACTCGAGGCATGCTAGGATTTACTGGTTACTATAAGGGTAAAAGAGTATCAGTAATGGGAAGTGGAATGGGCATCCCATCTTCTATGATTTATTTTAATGAGCTTTTCGATTTTTATGATGTTGATTGCATAATAAGAGTAGGCACAGCAGGTTCAATGCAAGAAGATGTTAAACTACATGATATTGTAATAGCGCAATCTGCTTGTTCTGAATCATCAATAAATGATAATTTATTTGGAAATATACATTTCTCTGTAAATCCAGATTTTGATTTGCTAGTTAAAGCAGTTGAGAAATCAAGAGAATTAGGATATAGGACCCACTGTGGTCAAGTTCATTCATCAGACCAATTTTATAACAATATGGAGCCTAAAGTTTTTGAAAATTTACGAAAATATGGGATCCTATGTGTTGAAATGGAATCTTATGGTCTATTTATGGCAGCAAGAAAACATGGGAAAAAAGCCTTGGGTATTTTTACTATCTCTGATTCTCTGATAGAAAATGTTTCGGATAGTGCAGAAAATAGGCAAAAATCATATACTAATATGATGCAACTTGCCTTAGAGGTGGCAGAAGGTTAGGATGATTAAAACTATAATAATGGCTGCTGGTGAAGGAACAAGAATGAAATCAGAAACTTCTAAGGTTCTTCACAAGTTGATAAATAAAGAAATTATAAAATACGTAAAAAATGCAAGTGATTTTGATCAGTCAGAAACTATTATTATTGCAGGAAAAAACAAAGATAAACTTAAAGAGTTATTCCCAGATGTAACAATAGTTGAGCAAAAAATTGGACCAGGTATTCCTTATGGTACCGGTTACGCAGCTAGTCTTGCCTTAGATTATATAGAAGACAATGACCAAGTACTAATTTTGAATGGTGATATTCCACTAATAAAGAAAGAATCTCTTGAGAATCTTATTGCTTACCATGCTAAGACTAATTCTTCTTGCACTATACTTTCTACTAAAATAGATAATCCTAAGGGATACGGAAGAATTATCAGAGATGATAATGATAACTTTATAAGAATAACAGAGGATAGAGACCTAAATGATGGTCAAGAAAATATAAATGAGATTAATGTTGGAATTTATATTTTTAAGGCTCAGGATTTGAAAGAAGCACTCGCTAAAATTGATTCAAACAATGATCAAAATGAACTTTACCTAACCGATTGTATAGGTGTTCTAAAAAGTGAAAACAAGATAGTCACAGCTTTTGTAAGTAATGATTGTGATGAGTTTTACGGTATTAATAATAAGTATGAACTTTATAAGGCAAGCAAAATTTTACAAAATCGAATTAATAAAAAACATATGTTAAATGGTGTAATAATTGAAAGCCCAGATACTACTTTTATTGAAGAAGGCGTTGAAATTGGTAGCGATACTGTTATATCAGGTTTTGTAAAAATTTATGGAAACTCTAAGATAGGCAAGTCTTGTTTAATTGATGGATCTACAAGGATAATCAATTCGACAATCGAAGATTATGTTAGGGTTGATAATGCTGTCATTGAAGACTGCTACATGGAAGAAAATAGTAACATTGGCCCATACTCTAGGATAAGACCAAATTCTCATATAGGCAGGGGAGTTCATATCGGCAATTTTGTTGAAGTTAAAAATTCAAGACTTGGTGAAGGTACCAAGGCAGGTCATCTTGCTTATATTGGTGATAGTGATCTTGGTAAGGATATAAATGTTGGTTGTGGTGTAGTTTTTGTAAACTATGACGGCAAATTTAAGCATAGGTCAATCATAGGAGACGGCGCTTTTATTGGATCAAATGCAAACATAGTTGCACCAGTAAAAGTCGAGAAGGAAGGTTTTGTTGCAGCTGGTTCTACTATTACTGAAGATGTTAGTTCGGGCGAACTAATAATCGAAAGGGCAGAACAAAAACATATTAAGGGTTATGTTGAAAGAAAAAAGGAAAGAGATAAAAATCATAAGGAGTAAAAATGTCATCTAAAGGAAACAAATACATTCAAAGAGGGGAATTGAAGTTATTAACAGGCAATTCAAATATTAAATTAGCAGAAAGTGTTGCAAAAAACCTTGGAATCGAACTCACTAAGGCTGATATCAATAAATTTAAAGATGGTGAAATCAGTATAAAGATTAATGAATCAATCAGGGGAAAAGATGTTTTTATAGTTCAACCTACATCAAATCCAACCAATGATAATCTAATGGAATTATTAATAATGATTGATGCATGTAAGAGAGCTTCTGCTGGCTATATTAATGCAGTTATCCCTTACTATGGGTATGCTAGACAAGATAGAAAAACTAGGGGAAGAGAACCTATTACAGCAAAACTTGTAGCAAATCTTCTTACTGTTTCAGGTGCTGATAGGGTTATAACCATGGATCTTCACGCAGGTCAAATTCAAGGTTATTTTGATATTCCTGTTGACCATTTTTCTGCTATTAGACTTCTTTCAACACATTTTCAATCATTTGCCTTTGATAAACCAGAAGAATTTGTAGTAGTAAGTCCTGACTTAGGTGGTGTAAGACGTGCTAGAGAATTTGCCGATTATCTTAAGCTTCCTATAGCCATTATAGAAAAAAGAAGACCAATGCCTAATGTATCTGAAGTTATGTCTGTAATCGGAGATTTTAAGGGCAAACATGCTATAATTGTTGATGATATGATTGATACAGCTGGTACTATTACAAATGCAGCAGATTATCTAGTAGAAAATGGAGCTAAGGATGTTTATCTAGTTGCAACTCATGGAGTATTCTCAGGTGATGCTATTACAAAACTACAAAAACCATCTGTTAAAGAAGTTGTAATTACCGATACAATTGCCTTGCCAGAAGAGAAGAAAATTGACAAGATTACTCAGCTATCGATAGCACCACTTTTAGCTGAAGCTATTAACAGAATCAATACTTACGAATCAATAAGTGGACTATTTACGGTTATAGAATAATGTATTATATTGTAGGATTAGGTAACCCTGGATTACAATATGAAAATACTAGACATAATGTCGGTTTTATGACTATTGATTATTTGGCGAACAAATATAATATAGATGTAAGAAAATTAAAATTTAAATCACTGTATGGTCAGGGAGAAATTTCTGGCCATAAAGTCATGCTCATAAAACCTCAAACCTATATGAATAATTCAGGCGAGGCTGTACGAGAATTAAGAAACTTTTATAAGTTTGATATAGATAAACTTATTGTAATTTATGACGATATTGATATTGACTTTGGCACTGTTAGAATTAGAAAAAAAGGTTCAGCAGGCAGTCACAATGGTATGAAATCAATTATTTATCAAATACAAGATGATAAATTTCCACGAATTAAGGTTTCTATAGGAAAAAAACCAGAAAAATGGGACTTAGCAAACTTTGTTTTAAGTGGTTTTTCTAAAGAAGAAGTAAGTATACTTGAAGATGAAATTAGACTTGCTGCTAAGGGAATTGAAATTATTCTAAAAGAAGATATTGATATGGCAATGAACAAGTGTAATTCTGTCAAACTGGTAGAAAATAATAATGAATAAATTAATTGAACAATTAATTAATATTGATCAGATTAAAAAAATTAAATACGGACTTAAAGACTATTCTCCACTATATATCCAAGCTTTAACTGATGGTATTAAGGCTCATCTTGCTCTGGCTATCTTTGAATTGCTTGGAGAAAATGTGGTCTTTATAACAGATAATCCTAAAAGATCTGAAAAGTTTTTGCAGGATATAAACCAAATTTCTGCTAAAGCTAAACTTTATCCCAACTTAGATACCAACTTTTATAATATCAAATCAATTGATGATAAAAAAATCAATCAAAGATTGGAATGTTTGATTAGTTTGTCAAAAGGTGAAAAGTTTATTACAGTTACAAATTTTGCTGCAATAAAAAATAAACTTACGACTTTAGATAGATTTAACAAATCTTTTGTTATTATAGATGAAGAGAGCATAATAGATGTCGATGATTTTATTAACAGTCTTAGTGTTCTTAATTATAATCCAACAGATTTTGTGGAGGAAAGGGGTGACTTTGCAAAAAGAGGTTCAATAATTGATATTTGGCCAATTAATTATGAAGACCCAGTTAGGATTGAGCTTTTTGATGATGAAGTTGATTCTATAAGAATCTTTGATAAAAATACTCAAAGAACAATAAAGAAAATAAAAAATGTAGAGATAGGCCCAGCCAATGAACTCTTATACGATTCTGATGACTATAAAAAAGTAATTAAGGCTATTTCTCATGATATAGACAAGAAAGAAGTTACTAATACAAAAGATCAAAAGCTAGTAGATAAGTATAAGCAAATTATTTCTTTTTTAGATCAAAAAATGTATGTTGCAAATAAAGACTTGATTAATGCCTATAGAACAGAAAATTATTCAAGCTTTATTGACTACCTACCAGCTGGAACTATCTTTATTTTTGATGATATTTCAAGGATTTATGAGTCTGTCACAAAAGATGATGAAAAATTCTTAGAAGATTTAACCTATCAAATGGAAAATGGTGAAGTCTTTGGTAGTTTTGCTAATTATTTGTTAGATAGTAGTGAGATATATAAAAATATATCGGAAAAATCAATTATAAATTTCACATCTATCCTTAAAAGAACAAAATTATTTTCACCAAGGAAAATTATCGATTTAAAGACAATAGAAGCAGAAAATTTTAATAAGGATATAGAAAATTTCATAAGAACAAGTATTGATCTAGCAAAAAGAGATAAAAAAGTTTATGTATTTGCAGGTTCTAAGTCTAGAAAAGAAAATCTATTAAAAAGTTTTATCGATCACGACTTTTTGCTTGCTGGTTTTGAGGAAAATTCCACAGACTTTGACAAAACACCAATCATTATTTCTGATAAAAATTCCAGTGAAGGATACTATATCAAAGATGTAGATCTTTTTGTATTTACAAGTAAAGAGGTTTTTGGTAAGACTAGTTCTAAAAAGAATAACCGCAAAAAAGTATCATCTAAGAATATTATAAATTATTCAGATTTAGAGATAGGCGATTATGTTGTTCACGAGAACAATGGGATTGGAATTTATAAAGGGCTTACAAAAATTGAGAGAAATGATGTTGAAAAAGATTTTATATTAATAGAATATAGAGGAAACGATAAGCTTTACATACCTGTAGATCAAATGAACTTGGTTAGTAAATACATTGGTAATAGGGGAGAAAAACCAAAACTATCTGCTCTAGGCTCTCTACAGTGGCAAAAATCAAAGCAAAGAGCAAAAAAAGCAGTTGATGAAATAGCTGATGATTTAGTAAAATTATATGCAAAAAGAGCCAAAGAAAAGGGGCATGCTTTTTCTAAGGATACTACTTGGCAGGTAGAGTTTGAAAATTCCTTTCCATATGATGAGACTTTTTCTCAATTAAGAAGTATTGAGGAGATCAAAGCTGATATGGAAAGCGAAAATCCTATGGATAGGTTGTTATGTGGTGATGTAGGTTATGGCAAAACTGAAGTAGCTTTAAGAGCTGCTTTTAAAGCTATCATGGATGGATATCAGGTTGCCTTTCTTGTGCCAACCACAATTCTTGCCAACCAACATTATCATACAATGGTAGAAAGGTTTAAGGATTTCCCAATTACTTGTGCTATGTTATCCAGGTTTAATACCAAGGCTAAGGATGATAAGATATTAAAAGATATAAAGTCTGGCAAAATTGATATTGTTGTTGGAACTCATAGGCTGTTGTCTGATGATGTTAAGTTTAACAAATTGGGGCTATTAATTATAGATGAAGAGCAAAGATTTGGCGTAAAGCATAAGGAAAAATTCAAAAAATTCAAGGCATCAATTGATGTGTTGACTCTTTCTGCAACACCAATACCAAGGACGCTTCAGATGTCCTTATCAGGCATAAGGGATTTATCAACTCTAGATGATCCTCCTGAAGAAAGACTTCCTGTAAATACTTATGTTTTAGAATTTGATTCTGGAATAATAAGAGATGCTATACTTAAGGAAATAAATAGAAATGGTCAAGTTTACTTTGTTTATAACAGGGTAAATGACATAGAAAAATTATTTTTGAAAATAAAAGATTTAGTTCCAGAAGCCAGCATTGAGATTGTCCATGGGCAGATGAGTCCTAGACAAATCGAAAATATCATGATGGATTTCATAGATGGCAAGATAGATATACTACTTGCGACAACAATTATAGAAACGGGTATGGATATAAAAAATGTCAATACCATAGTAATCTATGATTCAGACCTAATGGGTTTATCTCAGCTTTATCAGTTGAAAGGTAGAATAGGAAGGGGATACAGATCATCTTATGCTTATTTTACTTACAGGTCAGGAAAAATTTTGACCGAGATTGGCGAAAAGAGATTAAAATCCATAAGAGATTTTTCAGATTTTGGTTCTGGTTATAAAATAGCAATGAAAGACTTGGAATTAAGAGGTGCAGGAAATCTCTTAGGTGAAAGTCAATCTGGTCATGTTGAAGCTGTTGGTTATGACCTTTATGTAAAATTTCTTCAAGAAGCTGTTGAAAAAGCATCAGGCAAGGAAGTTAAAATTAAATTAGAAAACCAAACTTTCATTGATATAAAAATAGATGCATATATTCCAAATTCCTATATCAATGATTCTTCGCAAAAAATTGAAATTTACAATCGTATAGCAAATATAAATGATAAAAGTGATTACGATGCTTTGGTTGAAGAATTGATTGATGTTTATGGAGATATTCCTGTAATAGTGGATAATATAATGTATGTATCTCTTATTAAAGCTATCGCTTCAGAAAATGGTTTCACTGAAATAAGAGAAATTAATAATAGCATATATTTATTTTTTGCAAGTAAGGATAATTTTACATTTGAAGAATTAAAATATATAAATGAAACCTACAAGGGGGTGATGAGCCTAGATTTATCTGACAAACCAGCATTTATAATTCCTGCAATAAAGACTAAATTACTTGACACATACGAACTTTTAGATACAATTAAGAAAATAAGGAGTAAATAATGAAAAAGAAATTATTAATCGCAATGTTAGCATCAACAATGGTGCTAGGCGCTTGTGGAAATCAAGCAAATGACAACAAAAAAGATTCGAAAATGGAAGAAAAAGCTAGTGATATTAAAGAACTAGATAAGGGAACTATCGCTATTGTAAATGGTGAAAAGATTTCAAAGGATGCTTACAAGGCTGAGATGAGTTTCTACGGATCAATGCTTGCTAGTAGACAAAATTTGAAGAACTCAATTGTTCAAATGATGGTTCAAGACAAATTAATTGCTGACGATATGAAGGCTAATAAAATTGAAATTTCTGATAAAGAAGTTAATGATGCATTCTTAAATTCAGTTAAACAATTTGGTGGTCAAGAACAATTTGACAAGATGCTTGATGATTACAATATGGATGTAGAAAAGTTTAAAGAAACTGTTAAAAAAGATTTGATGTATAAAAAACATAGAGAATGGTTTGAAAAAGAACATCCTGTAACAGAAGAAGAGATTAAACAATATTACGAAGATAATAAAGATCAATTTGCTAAGCGTGATGCTTCACATATTCTTGTAGCAGACGAAAAAACAGCAAAAGAAGTAAAAGATAAGCTTGATAAGGGAGCAGACTTTGCCGCTCTTGCAAAAGAATACTCAAAAGATACAGCTAATGCAGCTAATGGCGGCGAGCTAGGAACTTTTTCAAGAGGCCAAATGGTAAAAGAATTTGAAGATGCTGCATTCTCTCTAAAAGAAGGGGAAATTTCTGGTCCAGTTAAGACTCAATTCGGATATCATATTATAAAAGTAAATAAGATTGCTGATTCAATTGAAGATAACAAAGAGGCAATTACTAAAGCCTTAAATGATAAGAAATATTCAGACTATATCAAAGAGCTTAACAAGAAAGCGAATGTTGTTACAGAAGCAACTATAGCTGAAAAGAAGGAAGCAGAAAAAGCTACAGAAGATAAAAAAGAAGATACTAAAGAAGATAAAGCTGAAGAAAATAAAGAAGATGAAAAAGATAAAAAAGGTAATAATTAGTATATTATCTTTATGTGCTTGTCTTTGCTTATTAGCATCTTGTGCTAAGAGCAAGGACGAAGCAAATTCTATTGCCATAGTCGATGGTAAATCAATCGCTAAGCAATCATTTGATAAAGAATTAGAATTTTATCTTGCTTTTTATACAAAAAAATATGGTGAATCTTATTTAGAATCCAAAAATGCTAAGGGCAAGACAAATAAAGAAATTCTTAGAGATGATTTATTAGATTCAATGATAAAAGACCAGGTTATGTTAAATGACCTGGCAGATAAAAAAATAGAAATTGATGATAATACTGCAAATAAACTAAGAAGTGATATGGAAAAAGAGTTGGGAGATAAAAATTCACTTAAGGCTAACATAAAAGCATTAAATATGAGTGAAGCTGATTTCTCCGATGTAATTTTCAACGACTCAATTAGAAAAATGCACTATGAGTATTTCTTAACCCATAATAAGATTAAGGATTCAGAGATACTTCAATATTACAAAGCAAATGAAGAGCTTCACAAGATGTATAAGTATAATGTATTAGTTTTTGATACTAAAGAAGCTTGCGAAGAAGTTAAGGCTAAGATTAAAAATCAGGTCGATTTCAGACAGGCTTTAAAAAGTCCTGTTAAAAATTTTGATGTTATAAATTCAGACTTTGTATATATAGATGATCCTCTTTTAGTAAAATCAAAATTAAAAGAAAAGGATAAGGTTAGTGACATATTTGAAGATAATAACAAGTTTATGATATTGATGATTAACTCATACAATGAGAACGAAAATGAGTTATTAATGCAAACAAAAGATAAATATCTCAAAGATGCCTACGATGATTACCTAAATAAATTAGTAAAATCGGCAAAAATTAAGGTTTTTATTTGATAAAGCTTGAAATTATTGAATTTGTTATGTATAATCAATTTAGAGTTAAACAGAAATCATGTTGATTTATAGGAGGAAATATGAATAAATCAGAATTATTAAATAGCATATCAGAAAAAAGTGGTCTTAAAAAAGTTGAATCTGAAAAAGCATTAAACGCATTTTTAGAAACAGTTCAAGAAGCCCTTGTAAAAGGTGACAAAGTTCAACTTGTTGGATTTGGTACATTCGAAGTTAGAGACAGAAAAGCTAGAGAAGGTAGAAACCCAAGAAAACCTGAAGAAGTAATCCAAATCCCAGCTTCAAAAGCTCCAGTATTCAAAGCTGGTAAAACTCTTAAAGAAGCTGTTAATAAATAAGAAAATATTTTAGAAATTTAAAAACCGGATCTTGAAATAAAGAGCCGGTTTTTTATATTATATTTTTTTAAAATTAAATTTTGTTTCTTTATCTAAGTCTATAGTTATAGTTGAGAATTTTTCGTAATATACCATTCCTTCTTTTGCTCCCTTAGCCTTGTTGACATTTTTCTTCTCTGTATAATCTACATCAACTTTATTATCATTTGTTAGTGAAGAATTTTTAGCTGCTAGGTAGGCGGCTGTTAGTATATCTTCCTCGTATATATGGTCAGTTTTTAATACTACATGGCTACCTGGACTATCCTTAACATGGAACCATAAATCATCTTTTCTTGCGACTTTAAGGGTGATATAATCGTTTTGTTTAGAGTTCTTACCTACATATATATCCGCACCACTCTCGGTTTGATAATGAAGAGGTTTTGAAGGTTTCGATTTCTTTTTATCCTTTGCTTTTTTCTTTATAAGTTTGTTTTCTTGCATCTCATCTCTTATATCCTCTAAATCAGAAATTGAGTCTGCTCTAGTAATAAAATCCTCTAATTGTTCAAGATAGGTAAGTAAAGATTTTTGGTTAGGTAGGTCTGCTTGAGCATAAACAATAGCTGCTTTAATTTTTTTTGCCCTATTATAATAGCCATTAATATTTTCCCAAGGGCTCTTCATCGGATTTAAAGAAATTTTTATAGGCTTATTTTCATTATAAAAATCTTCGAGAATTATTTCTTTTGCCTTATTTTCTATCCTGTAGAGATTGGCTGCAAGTAGGTCTGCGTTCTTTTTGGCATCATCGGCTAGGGCATCTTTGGCGATATTTTCATTTAGGATGTTAATTTTCTTTTTTACTGATTTTTTATGACTATTTATCTTTTTTAGTAGAGAATCTTTCATTTGATCTAATCTGTCATTAGACTTATTTGTAGAATAGAAATTATCAATAGCAAGACTCATCAAATCATATTTATTCTCTGTAAAATTTAAATGGCTTAACCTAATTGCATGGTATTCTTTAATTTTTCTTTCATCCCTATAGTCATAAGCTCCTAAGTTATCATTTAAAATATCATTTCTTAAAGCAAGAAATAGATTATTGAATTCCTTCTTTTCATCTTCGCTTACAAGCCCCCAATTTATCCTAGGATCAATCTTAGCTCTGTGGACTAATTCTTTACCTATAATAGGAGAGAGGCCCTCGTAATAGGTGTAAAAGATCTTATAGGGCTGAAAACTATTTGGGAGTTTTGGGTTTAGATAAAAAATATCTTTATTAAAGTTTTCATCAGTAATATCTATCTTTTCGCTTTTTATACGCTCGTAAGTTAAAGATGGGAAAATTTGTCTGACAGAAGACATCTGCTCGTTAATTCTTTTTATTGAATCAATTATCTTGTAATTAGTATCCGTAAGAATTACATTTGAATGTTTTCCCATAATTTCAATAATTAGTTTTTTGCTAGTATCAAATCCCATTTCATCGATAGAAACTATAGAAAGTTCAACAACCCTATCGAGTCCATATTGTTTTATGTCAATAATTTTTCCCTGGTTAATATGTTTTCTCAAAACCATACAAAAATTGTCAGGTTTTTCTGGATTCTCGTATTTTTTTTCTGTAAAATTAATTCTAGCTTCATTATTATTTGCGCTAACAAATAATTTATAAGACTTTCTCATTGAGTATATATTAAAAATAATATCATTTTTAGAAGGCTGAGATATTTTTTGAATTTTACCACCTAAAATCTCTTTTTTTAATTCATTTACAATTTTTCTTGTTACTATTCCGTCAAAACTCATAATTCACCTCACTCTTATTATACTCTATGACATCATAGATGATACTTGAAGTAAAAGCATATAAAAGTAAAATGATTTAAATAAGGGGGAGTGATGAAAAAGGGATTTTTATTAGTTATATCAGGTCCGTCTGGAGTCGGTAAAGGTACTGTTCTTCACGATTTGATGAATACTCAAACAAACTTAGTATATTCTGTATCTGCCACAACAAGAAAGAAAAGGGATGGGGAGATAGAAGGAGTAAGTTATTTTTATTTAAACCACGACGAGTTTGAAAAAATGATTGAAGAAGACAAGTTCCTTGAATATGCTCATGTCCATAATAATTATTATGGAACACCCAAAGAATTTGTGGAAAAAAAGATAAATGAAGGCAAAATCGTAATACTAGAAATTGATGTACAAGGAGCTCTTAATATCAAGAAAAATACTGATAACGGAGTTTTTATTTTTTTAGCCCCTCCTAGCCTTAAAGAATTAAAAAAGAGAATTGTAGGGCGTGGTACTGAAACCGACGAAGACATAAAAATCAGAATGAATAATGCTAAAAAAGAGCTTCAACATATTAAAGATTATGATTATATAGTTATTAATGACCACCTAAACTCAGCTATTACATCTGTAAATGAAATAATTAATGCAGAAAAACATAAGGTGTTTAGGGAAGAAAATTTAGAATTCAAGGAGGATTAATGAAAAATCCATCATTTAAAACATTATCAGAAGTAAGTCCTAGCAGGTATGAAATCTGCATGATGTGTGCAAAAAGAGCGAGAAGAATTGTTAATGGCTCAGCACCTTTGACAAAAGAAATTGAAGCAAAACCTGTTACTCAAGCCTTAAATGAGATAATACAGGGAAAGGTAACTAAAAAACAATAATATGCTAGAAAATAAAAACATTCTCCTAGGGGTAAGTGGAGGAATAGCAGCCTATAAAGTCTTAGATTTATGTTCTCGCCTAAAAAAAGCAGGCGCAAATTTAAAGATAATTATGACTAAGTCTGCTACAGAATTTGTTAATCCATTAAGTTTTGAAACTATGGGAAAATGTAAGGTTTATACAGATTTATTTGTTGGCCACCATGAAGAAGTTCACCACATTGAACTAGCTAAGTGGGCAGATATTATGCTTATAGCACCAGCAAGTGCAAATACAATTGCTAAAATGGCAAATGGTATAGCAGATAATTTTCTTCTATCAACTTACCTTGCTTGCGATAAGGATGTTGTAATAGCTCCTGCTATGAATAACAACATGCTAAAGGCAAAGGCAACACAAAGAAATTTAAAAATTCTTAAAGAAGATGGTATTAAAATCATCAAACCCGAACCAGGGATCCTTGCTTGCAATACCGTTGGAGATGGAAGGCTAGAAGAGCCTATTGAAATTGTTGACTTTCTGGATGAATACTTCACAGAAAAAGATTTATCAGGAAAGAAAATAATTATCACAGCTGGTCCTACTGTTGAGCAAATTGATTTTGTTCGCTACATATCAAATAATTCTAGTGGTAAAATGGGCTATAATATTGCCAATGAAGCTCGTAAGCGTGGAGCAGAGGTGATTTTAATTTCTGGTCCAGTAAATCCTTTCAAGATAAATGGAATTAAAAAGATTCAGATTAAAACAAATACTGAAATGAAAGATGCCATTGATAGAGATTTTGAAGATGCTGATGCTTTGATTATGTCAGCTGCTCCTGTAGATTATAAGGTTGAAAAAGCAAGTGATAAAAAAATTAAAAAGACTGGTTCGAGCTTAAAATTAGAATTGATAGAAAATACTGATATTATAAAGTACTTCGGTTCTATAAAGAAAAACCAGACTATAATTGGATTTGCCGCAGAAACTGATGATTTAATAAATAATGCAAAAGCTAAGCTTGAGAAGAAGAATTTAGATTATATTATTGCAAATGACCTAAAAAAATGGGGAGCTGGTTTTGATGTCGATACCAACGTTGCATCAATTATATCTAAAGATAAAGTTGTTAATTTAGATATTATGCCAAAAAGCGAGCTTGCCAATAAAATATTAGACCTATTAAGGTGATGATTTGTACGCAGAAGTAATTATTGATAGTAAAAGCAGATTTTTAAATAGATCTTTTACCTATCGTATACCAGAAAAATTAAATAATAAATTACAAAGAGCAATGAGAGTATTGGTACCATTTGGTAAAGGCAACAAGACTGTCGTTGCTTTTGTTTATCAGATAGTAGAAGAATTTAATTGCGATTATGAGATCAAAGATATAATTTCTATTATTGACGATAGCAAGTTAGTAAGTGATGAACTTTTAGATTTAGCTTTTTTTATGTCAAAAGAGTATCTTTCTCCAATCCAACTTTCTCTTAAACAAGTACTACCACCCACAACTATTGATAAAATAAAAACCTTTTATAAGGCAAAGGTAAAAGGTGATGATTTTCTTAATTTTTTACAAGTAGAAAGAAGTAGGGAAGATATCATAAGATATTATCCTGATTCTTTGGACCTACTAAATGATTTGATAAAAAATGATAAAGTTAAAATCTTTTATGAGGCCAGGGATAAAATAAAAATCTCCTTTGATACCTATATTAAACTTAAAGATTTTAATGCGACAATTTCTAATAATGCTATAAAACAGAAAAAAATTATAGAATATCTCAAAGTCAACGGCTTGACCAAGCAGAGTGATTTGCTTAAAAATACTTCATCTTCCTTATCTTCCTTAAAATCTCTTATTAAAAAAAATATTATAGAGGAAGTCCAAAAGGAAGCAAACAAGGAAATTAAATTAGATGTAAAAAATTATGATAAACATCAATTAAATAAAGAGCAAGCCCTTGCCTATCAAAAGATTCTTGCAAAACCAGATGGAAAATTTCTTTTATTTGGAGTTACTGGATCAGGTAAGACAGAGATATTTTTACAAGTCGTAGAAGAAGTGATTAAACAAGGAAAGGAAGCTATTATATTAGTTCCAGAAATTTCTTTAACACCTCAGACTATAGAGAGATTTTCAGGCAGATTTAAAGAAAAAATAGCAATAATTCATTCGAGACTTACTCCAAAAGAAAAATTTAATCAATGGATGATGATAAAAAATGGCGAAGTTAAAATAGCTATAGGTGCACGATCTGCAATATTCGCTCCCTTTAAGTACCTAGGAGCAATTATTATAGATGAAGAACATGATAGCTCTTATATATCTTCTAAAGATCCTAAGTATCATACAAGAGAAATTGCCAAATTTAGGGCTAATTATCATTGTTGTAATCTTATTATGGCATCTGCCACACCTTCTATCAAAACAATGAATGAGGTAAGAGATGGTAAATTAGATTTCCTCCATCTTAGAACTAGGGTTAACAAAAATATGCCAGATATTTCAATTGTTGATATGAGAGAAGAACTAAAAAATTCGAATTATTCCATGCTTTCAATCGAACTTCAGAGACAAATTAGACATAATTTAGAAAATGGTGAACAAACAATTTTGTTTTTAAATAAGATTGGGCACGATTCTTTTACTTTTTGTAGAGCTTGTGGTTATGTTGTAAAATGTGAGGCATGCGATGTAGCAATGACCTTCCACAAACGTGTTAATAAACTTGTATGCCATTACTGCGGAAGAACAAAAAACCAAGTTAATATTTGTCCAAATTGTCATTCAAAAAAGATAAAAGAATTTGGTGCAGGAACAGAAAAGCTTGAAGAAGAAGTAAGAACACTTTTCCCTAATGCAAATATCCTAAGAATGGACTCCATGGTGGCAACAAGTAAGGCAAGATATGAACACATGTATAAAGATATGAAGGATGGAAAGATTGATATCCTACTTGGTACACAGATGATTGCCAAGGGTCTTGATTTTGAAAATGTAACCCTCGTAGGAATCATTTCTGCAGATTTATCTTTAAATGTTGGTGATTTTTCTGCCCAAGAGACAAGTTTTCAACTTCTAACTCAAGTTGCAGGAAGAGCTGGAAGAGCTAATAAATCTGGCAGGGCTATCATACAAACCTATAAACCTGAGAATTTTGTAATCCAGGCTGTTAAGAAAAATGACTATCAAAGTTTTTTTGAAAGTGAGCTTAAAATTCGAAAAGCATTTTCCTACCCGCCATTTAAAAATATAATTACGGTTAAGATCTTAAATGAAGACAGAGTAAATACTATAGATATTTCTAAGGAATTTACCAATATGTTAAAAAAGGCCATGAAAGATCTACTGGATATTGAAATAATAGGACCAAATCCATGTAAAATATCAAGAATAAATAATAAATACAGGTATAATATACTTATGAAGGTTTATGACAAGGACCTCGATATTTGTAGAGATACCATAGGCAGGATTAGAAATCATCTTATCAATAAATACACAGATACATCATTTATTGTAGCAATCAATCCTGCAAATATTAATTAAGGAGTCGGTATGTTTAATTTTTTTAAGAAAAAAAAGAAAAAAACTGAAGAACTTGAAAACAAAAATATTATAAAAGATACTGAAGAGAAAATGACTTGTGATTGTTTTTCTAATTCAAATGATGATGACAAGACTAACGAAGAATTTAATAAATTTAATGAAGCTAATAAAAACAACAATTTAATCGAAGAAGTTGAAGAAAAAGCAAGTGAAGTTAAAGAGGAGATTAAATCAGAGGTTGAAAAAGTAGAAGAAAAGGCCAAAGAAGTAGTCGAAGAATTCAAGGATGAAGAAAAATCAAATAAAATCAAAGCAGGCAGATTTATAGATTTAACTAAGTCTGAAAATACGGAAAAAAAAACTCTAAAAACTGAAGATTTAACCTTAGAAAACACTAATAAAGAAAATGAAGAGGATAGATCTGAAGAAAATCCCAATGAAGCTTATGAAGAATTACATGATGAAAATCTAGCGGAAGGTGAAGAATTTATTGAAGAAAAAGAATCTATTTTCGATAGGCTTAAAAAAGGTCTAAGTAAAACAAGGGATAGTTTTACATCAAGTCTTTCAAATCTTTTTACTAGAAACGTAAAAATTGATGATGATTTGTATGATGAACTTGAGGAAATATTAATTTCTGCTGATATTGGTATGTCATCAACTATTGAAATTGTGGACAATTTAAGATCCGAAATTAAGAAAATGTCTATTAAAGATTCAGATAAAATATATCCAGTTTTAAAAGAAATAATGATACAAAAGTTAGATGAGAAAAATCTTGATAATGGGATTAAGTTTGAAAAAGGAAAATTAACTGTAATTCTAGTTATAGGCGTAAATGGGGTTGGAAAAACTACAACTATCGGTAAACTTGCAAATAACTTTAAAAATGATGGCAAAAAAGTCATGTTAGCAGCAGCTGATACCTTCAGAGCTGCTGCTATTGATCAACTTCAAGAATGGGCGGTAAGAGCAGAAGTTGAGCTTATAGCACATAAGGAGGGAGCTGACCCATCCGCAGTTATTTTTGATGCAATTAAATCAGCACGTAGTAAGGATGTTGATATCCTTATTTGTGATACTGCTGGTAGGCTTCACAATAAGAAGAATCTAATGCAGGAACTTGAAAAAATTAATAGAACTATTGACACTCACGCTGTAAATGCAAATAGAGAAAATCTCTTAGTTCTTGACGCTACAACAGGTCAAAATGCAGTAAGCCAACTTAAGGAATTTAAAAATGTTACTGATATTACAGGTTTAATATTGACTAAATTAGATGGTACTGCAAAGGGTGGAGTAATCTTTCCTTTGCAAGTAGAGGTGGAAGTTCCTGTTAAATATATAGGGGTCGGTGAAGGTATTAATCACCTACAAAAGTTCGACTCAAATTCTTTTGTAGAAGCGATGTTTTAATGTTGAAATTTAAGTTTTAGGTGGTATATTATCTAGGTACTACAACAATCACACTCATGGATGGATATTGCGTTGCCAATTGTGGTTTAATATTCAGATGAGATGGGTGGAAGAAAAAACGGAGGTAAATATGGCAGTAGTTTCAATGAAAAAATTATTAGAAGCAGGTGTACATTTCGGACACCAAACTAGAAGATGGAACCCAAAAATGGCAAGATTCATCTTCACAGAAAGAAACGGTATCTACATAGTAGATCTACAAAAAACAGCTAACCAAATCGAAGAAGCTTACAAAGTTATGAGAGATATAGTTGCTGATGGTGGTAGAGTTTTATTTGTTGGTACAAAAAAACAAGCGCAAGACTCAATTCAATCAGAAGCTAAGAGATCTGGTCAATACTATGTATCTCACAGATGGTTGGGTGGTATGCTTACTAACTTTAAAACAATTAGAAAAAGCGTAGAGAAACTTCAAAGATATGAAAGAATGGAAGAAGATGGTACATTTGATCTTCTACCAAAGAAAGAAGTTCTACAATACCAAAAAGAAATGGACAAACTAGAAAAGAATCTTGGTGGTATAAAAGATATGGAAGAACTACCAGATGTATTATTTGTAGTTGATCCAGGCGAAGAAGCTATAGCTGTACACGAAGCTAAAATCCTAGGTATTCCAGTAATAGCAATAGTTGATACAAACTGTGACCCTGACGAAGTTGATGTTCCAATACCAGGAAATGATGATGCTATTAGAGCTGTAAAACTTATAACTTCTGTAATGGCAGATGCTGTTATTGAAGCAAATCAAGGCAACGAATTTGATCCTTCTAACGAAGAAGTTGAAGAAGATGAATTTGAAGAAGACTCTGAAGTAGAAGTTGAAGATGAAAATCTTTCTGACGAAGATTTAGAAGAAGCAGCTGAAGAAATAAAAACACAAGCATTCGACGAAAACGAAGCAGAATAAATAGAGGAGATATAGATGGCAATTAGTGCAAAATTAGTTAAAGAATTAAGAGAAAGAACTGCCGCTGGAATGATGGACTGCAAAAAAGCCCTAGAAGAAGCAGGTGGGGACATTGACAAAGCTCAAAAGATCCTAAAAGAAAAAGGACAAGCAACTCTTGATAAGAAATCTGGTAGAGTTGCTGCAGAAGGTGTTATTGGTTCTTACATTCACAATGATAAAATCGGCGTAATTGTAGAAATTAATACAGAAACTGATTTTTCTGCAAATACTGATACTGTAAAAGATTTTGCAAGAGACATTGCAATGCACATTGCTGCAAGTGCTCCTAAATACATCTCTGAAGCTGATGCTGACGAAGCTGATGTAGCAGAACAAAAAGAAATTCTAATCAACCAAGCTATCAATGAATCAAGCGATAATATGCCTGAAGATAAGAAAAAAATGATAGCTGAGAAAAAAGTTGAAGGAAGACTTAAAAAATGGTTCTCTGAAGTTTGCTTATTAGATCAACCATTCATCAAGGATCCAGATTTAACAATTGAACAACTACTTAGACATACAGCTAATGAAGTTGGAGAAAACATTAAGATTAGAAGATTTGCAAGATTCCAAGTTGGGGAAGGTCTTGAGAAAAAAGAAGAAGACTTCGCTGCTGAAGTTGCAAGCCAAATGAACATGTAATAAATTATAAAGAGAGATTTATTCTCTCTTTTTTTTACTCAATTTTAAATCATTCATTTTTATAGTATAGTAAATGTGTCGGATTTAGAATAGCTAATTTCTTAATCGATGATTCAGAAATAGCTATAAATTATTTTAGTTTATAAAGGAGTTTTTAATGATAAAAAATAATTCAACAGATTTAATTGGAGGTACTCCTCTTCTAAAATTAAATTCTTTAAAAAAAGAAGGTAGAGCTGACATATATGTAAAAGTTGAGAAAAACAACTTAGCAGGCTCTATCAAAGATAGGATTGCACTTTACATGATAGAGGATGCAGAAAAATCTGGAAAACTTAAAAAAGGAGGAACAATAGTTGAGCCTACAAGTGGAAATACAGGAGTAGCCCTAGCTGCGATTGCTGCTGCAAAGGGATACAATTTAATTTTAACTATGCCAGCATCAATGAGTATTGAAAGAGCAAAACTCGCAATGGCTTATGGTGCAAAGGTAATTAGAACTACTGAAGGAGCGCTCCAAGGTGCTGTAGATAAGGCTAAAGAACTTGCTGAGGAAAATGGATATTTCTTGCCTGATCAGTTTTCAAACCCTGCCAATATTAAGGCTCACTATGAAACAACTGGACCTGAAATTCTATCAGAAATTAAGCCAGATGCTTTTATAGCAGGTGTAGGTACAGGTGGTACTGTTACAGGTACAGGAAAAAAACTTAAAGAAGAAAATCCTAATACCAAAGTTTATGCAATAGAACCAGCTGAAAGTCCGCTTTTATCAGGTGGTAAAGCTGCCAGTCATAAAATTCAAGGTATTGGTGGAAATTTTATACCAAAAAATCTTGACTTTGATATCTTAGATGGAATTGTCGATGTTAAAAGTGACGATGCAATTAATATGTCTAGAAAAATAGCAAAAGAAGAGGGTCTTGCAGTTGGTATATCATCAGGTGCTAATGTTGTAGGAGCTATTGAAATCGCTGATAAATTAGGAGAAGGGAAAGTTGTAGTTACTGTTTTACCTGACACAGGCGAAAGATATCTATCAACAGAATTATACGATAATGCTCAGTTATAATGAATATAAAGAAGAATTAATAAAAAACGCTTTAGCTAATGACCCTGCACTAAAAAGTGAAGAGGAGGCAATGCTCTTTTCTGCAGGGATTAAAGCGCTCTTATCTCACTACATCGCCCATAAATTATATTTGCAAGGCAAGGTATATGAGGCACAAGAAATTGCATTTAAGTCAAGAATGGAAACAGGAATCGAAATTCATCCTGGTGCAAAAATTGGTCGTAGATGTTATATAGACCATGGAATGGGAGTTGTGATAGGGGAAACAGCTGAAGTTGGTGATGATGTATTGATGTATCACTCGGTAACTCTAGGTGCAGTCACAAATGAAAAAGTAAAAAGGCACCCAACAGTAGGAAATCATGTTATGATTGGTGCTGGTGCCGTTTTACTTGGAAATATTACTATAGGTAATAACTGCCAAATTGGGGCAAATTCAGTTGTTTTAGAAGATGTTCCAGATAATTCTACAGCCGTTGGAGCTCCAGCAAGAATAATAGCACATAAAAAGTAGTCATCGACTACTTTTTTTATTTCTTAATAATTTAATGAAAACTATTTCGTATAATTATAATTAAATGGTATAATAATAATTGGAATATAAATTTCCGTATTTTGGAGGTGATATGATGTTAAATAATATGAATCCAATTGTTGTTCTCATCATAGTTGTCGCCTTCGTATTGTTAGCTTTTTATTTTGGCTATCTTTATCGTAAGAAAATTGGAGAATCTGTAATAGGTGGTGCTGAAAACTTAAGCAGACAGATTATAGACGACGCCAATAAACAAGCAGAAGCATTAAGAAGAGAAACTCTAATTGATGCTAAAGATGAAATTTCAAAATTGAAATCTGAAAATGAAGAAATGCTAAATCAAGCCAGAAACGACCTAAATAAAAGGGAAGCTCGCTTGATTAAGAAAGAAGAAAGTTTAGACAATCGATCTTTATTGATTGACAAAAAATCTGATCAAATCTCTAGTGATCAGAAAAAGTTAAAACAAAAAGAAGAGAAAATTGACAAGTTAATAGAACAACAAGAGTTGGAATTACAAAATATCGCTGGACTAACCAACAATGAAGCTAAAGAAATAATTTTAGCTAGAGTAAAATCTGAAACTATCCATGAATCAGCAAGGATGATTAAAGAAGCTGAAGAAAAAGTTAAGGCAGAAAGCAAAAAAATGGCTACAGAAATTCTGGCAACTACTATACAACGATTTGCACCAGAGCAAGTAGCTGAGTACACTGTTTCTGTTATTTCTTTACCTAATGATGAAATGAAAGGCCGTATTATAGGTCGTGAGGGTCGTAATATTAGAGCTTTTGAACAAGCAGCAGGGGTTGATTTAATAATCGATGATACACCTGAAGCAGTCGTAATTTCTTGTTTTGAGCCAGTTAGACGTGAGATAGCTAAGGTAGCTTTAGAAAAATTGATTCAGGATGGTAGGATTAATCCTTCTAGAATTGAAGAAATGCTTCAAAAAGCTAGTGATGAAGTTGAGACTAGGATAATTGAAGATGGTGAAGCTGCCGCTGAAGCTGTCGGAATTATTAATCTTCATCCTCAATTAATTAGACTGATTGGTAAAATGAAGTTTAGAACTTCTTATGGCCAAAATATCTTAAAACATTCTGTAGAAGTTGCACTTCTAGCTGGAATGTTAGCAGATGAAATAGGTGCTGACAGTCAATTAGCCAAACGTGGTGGATTACTTCACGATGTAGGAAAAGCAATAGACCAAGAACAAGAAGGTACACATGTTGCCCTAGGTGTTGAAGCTGCTACTAAGTATGGTGAAAACAAATATGTTATAAACGCTATTCAATCTCACCATGGCGAAGTTGAACCAAATTGTGTAGAATCAATTTTAGTACAAACTGCTGATGCAATCAGCGCTGCCAGACCAGGTGCTAGACGTGAAAGTCTAGAAAGCTATATAAAGAGACTAGAAAACTTAGAAGGAATTGCAAATTCTTTTGAAGGCGTAGAAAAATCTTTTGCTCTCCAAGCTGGTCGAGAATTAAGAATACTAGTCAAACCTGAAAAGATTTCTGATGATGAAATGATTGTAATTGCTAGAGAGATTGCAAAGAAAATTGAAAATGAATTAGAATATCCTGGTGAAATTAAAGTGAACTTATTAAGAGAGTCCAAAGCGATAGATTATGCAAAATAATAATTAATCAAGCTGCCATTATAATGATGGCAGTTTTTAATTTAAAAAAATTAAGGTATAAATACATAGATAAAAAAATAAAACGGCTTAAAACGCAAAATACGGCGTTGATTTTACTTGCAAATTAAAATTGATCAAGAAATTAGAGTTAAAAATCGTAGGAGTCTAAAAAATTATCTTATAATTAAAAATACTCTATAACCATATATGAAACTGAGAAATGATTTTTAGATTTGTAACTTAAACGATAAATTAGACAGATCAATATGAATTGTTAAGATTAATTTACTCATAAACACTGACTTAAAAGATAGGATATTAATCCAGAAAAATTATTGCACAAAATAATAATTTTGTGCAATAATTTGTTTTTATTGTCGAAATAGGTATAATTTACATATGGAGTTTAGAAATAAATCGCTTGAACTAATTTCTAACACTTACGCTCGCATATGGATTTGAACGGAGAATTTTATGAAAAAATTTATCAGACCTCTTTTGCTAACAGATTATTTAAATTATTTAAAATCTATCAAAGGGCTTTCTGAATCAACAATTAAAGAATACGCATACGATCTTGAAACATTTATAGAATATCAAATCGTAAGAAAAATCTATAATAATAACAAAAAAGATTATGAAAATGATTTTGATTATAAGAAAATAAATTTCTTCGTCGACAATATCTTTTTCGAGAAAATTACTATTCAAGATTTTTATGCCTTTCTATCTTATCTTGATAATGGCAAAAATGATTCGGCGACTACAAGATCAAGGAAGATTTCCGCTATAAAATCCTTCTATAAGTATATGTATAGCGAAATCGAAGTAATAAATACTAATATAGCCGACAAACTAACAAACCCTAAAATTAGCCAAAGGCAGCCCGTCTACCTCACATTGAGCGAAACTGAAAGACTTATAGAGACAATAAGTAAAGAGAAAAATACTTTTCTCAAAGCAAGAGACTTGGCTATCGTTTTTACCTTTCTTACTACGGGTATGAGGCTTTCTGAGCTTGTTTCAATCGACTTATCTGATGTAAATAAGGATAGTTTTAATATAATAGGCAAAGGCAATAAAGAAAGAACGGTTTATCTAACAAAAAATTGTCAAGACCTTATTAATAATTATATTGTAATTAGGTCAGAGTATTTAAAGGATGATACAGTTAATGCCCTATTTATATCTACAAGAAAAAATAGAATCTCTAACCGAGCGGTTCAATCTACTATAGAAAAGTACCTTGCGAAGGCTGGTTTTGATACTAGTGTTTATTCGACACACAAACTAAGACATACAGCAGCAACTCTTATGTATAAGTATGGTAATGTTGATATCAGAGCCTTAAAAGATATTTTAGGTCACGCTTCTGTTTCAACTACCCAAATATATACTCACCTTGACAACGAAGATTTAAAAAATGCTGTAAATAAAAACCCTTTGTCAGATTTAGAATTTTAATTTAAAAATCGTTCTAACTATAAAATTAGAACGATTTTATTTATAAGAAATTATTTTTAGCAAACCTATCTAAGACTATTTTTAAAGCAAGCTTACCATGATAATAATTAAGACCTCCTTGTAGATATGCCATATAAGGAGCTCTTAAAGGTCCGTCAGCTGATAATTCAGATGTCGCTCCTTCCACAAATCCTCCAGCAGCCATTATAACAGGGTCTTCATATCCTGGCATAGGATATGCTTCTGGAACAAAGGTAGAATCAACTGAGCAAGCTTCTTGAATAGCCTTACAAAATGTCTTTAACTTTTCTGGATTTTCTAATTTTATGGCAAGAATCACATCAGACCTAGGGTCATCAAGGCTTGGAATAACGTTATATCCTAATTTATTAAACACACTTGCAAATAACAAAGCTACTCTTATAGCTTCTTTAACTATATGTGGAGCAAAATACAACCCTTCTACAACCAGTCTATTTATACCAAAGCTAAGGCCCTCATCTTTACCAATTCCAGGTGCGGTAAGAGTGTTAGCGCAATATTCAATCAAGTCTTTTCTGCCGCTGATGTAGCCACCTGTAATAGCGATTCCTCCACCAAGATTTTTTATAAGGGAGCCTGCAACAATATCAGCACCAATTTCAATAGGTTCTCTTGTTTCAGTAAATTCTCCATAGCAATTATCAATAAAAATGACAACATCTTTCGATATTTTTCTGATTTCGATTATTGCTTTTTCGATTTCATCAATTGTAAATGCCCTTCTTTGAGTGTATCCTGTTGATCTTTGAATTAAAATTACCTTGGTTTTATCATCAATCTTGTCTTTAATTTCATCATATTGAATTTTATTATTTTCATCAAGGGTCAATTTATCATATAAGATACCTTTTTCTATTAACGTTCCCTTTTTATTGCCCGCTATACCTATAACCTGTTGCATGGTATCGTATGGATCATCAGTAATTGATAATAGCTTATCTCCATAATGTAATAATGAAAATAAAACAATAGATAAGGCATGGGTTCCAGAAACAATAGAAGGTCTTACAAGGCTGTCTTCGGATTTAAATATCGAAGAAAATATAGCTTCAACGGTGTCACGTCCAGTATCTGCATAACCATATCCAGTAGAAGAATTAAAATCAGAAGTTTGAAGAGAATTTTCATTAAAGGCCTTCAATACTTTATATTGATTATATTCAGCTATTTTTTCGTGTTTTTTGAATAATTCTTCTAACTCCCTTTCAGATTCTTCTATCAAATCGTCATATTCATTGTCTATATTATAATTTTCATAAATCTCTTTAAAATTCATACATACCCTTTATTAAATCTTCGATAATTAAAGTAGCATCTTCCTTGTTCAAATCATCCATAATAATTTCTCTGGCAAACGGATAATTTAAATATCTTTTCATCCAGGTTATCTGTCTTTTAGCATATCTTCTAGTATTTCTTTGAATTAAGCTAACCATCTCATCTAAACTTATCTCGCCTCTCACATAAGGAAAGATTTCCTTATATCCAATAGCTGCCATAGATTGACTATTTTCATCTAATTTGTACTTATCAATCAAGAAATTAAATTCATTAATGAGGCCGAGATTTATCATATCATTTACCCTATCATTAATTTTGTTATAAAGTATTTTTCTATCTCTATAATTCAAAAATATCAATATAGGATTAATGTTACTTTTCAAAACTTTTTCTCCGGTACGTTTTTCGGATGGTTTTTCTCCTGTAATTTCATATATTTCTAGGGCTCTAATAATCCTGTTTAGCTCATTAGGATGATATTTATTTGCTGTTTTAGGGTCGATTTCCAAAAGCTTTTCATATAAATAATTGTTACCATGAACATCAGCTAATTTTTGTAATGCCATTCTTGTATAAATATCTTTTTTTACTTCACCGTAATTCATGTCAAAAAGCAAGGAATCAATATAAAATCCTGTGCCACCGGTGATAATTGGCATAATAAATCTTGAATTTAATGTAGAAATTATCTCCTCTGCATCTTTCTTGAAATCATCAACGGTGAACTCTTCATTTGGATTTACAACATTCAACAGATGATGGTTAACGTAACTTGGATTAGTCACTTTATTAGTACCTATATCCATATCTCTGTATACTTGCTGGCTATCAGCAGATATAATTTCACCTTCAATTTTTTTGGCAATATCTATAGCTATATCACTTTTTCCACTTGCTGTAGGCCCGGTAATAATAATAAATTTATCTTTCAAAATATTTCTCCAAATCCTTATCTTCCAATGTTATTATCGTAGGTTTACCATCATATGTTCTGTAAGGATCTTCTTCTTTCATTAGTTTCTTATAAAGTTCAATAGCTTCGTCTTTATTTATGATATTACCTTTTCTAAACGAAATATTTTTAACTAATTTTCTTAAATTCTTAAAAAGAATATTTTCATTATCCTCAAAATCTAATATCTCATAGAAAAAGTTATTGTTTTCAGGTATATCAAAAATTATTGGAATTTCCCTTATTATTACAGACTTATCAGATATCAATTCAATATCAAAACCCAACTTATTAAACAAATATTGTTTTTGCTCGTACCTACCTATATCAATTTTATTAAGGTTGATTTTAATCGGATTTATAACTAGCTGTCTAGATATCTTATTACTATTATAATCATTGATATATTCACTCATTTTTATCTTTTCTTCAGCTTTTCTATGATCTAAAATATAGATTTTCTCTTTATCTTCAAATATTGAATATCTTCTAAAAATAGATGTTTTATAGGATGGAACTTCTATGTCACTAAAAAATGAATCTTCCCTTATTTTTTCTTCGTTTGTATATAAGTCTATTGAAATTTTATCATTAAAAAAATCCTGGTTGCTTTCAATACTATTATAAGGTTTTTCTTCTTCTCTAATAAGCATTTCTGCTGGAGAATATTTGTCTAATACCGCCTTATAATCAGTAAAATCTAAGATTTCATTTTGTTTCTTATCTTTAATATCAATTGAATTTATTGCTTGTTTTGACTTTAGTAAATTTTTAACGCTGTCATTTATTAATTCAACAAGTTCATCCTCGTAGGTATATTTGACCAATTTTTTATTAGGATGGATATTTACGTCGATATTTTTTGGGTCAGTGTAAATAAAAATAAAGAACGCTGGAAATCTTCCCTGAGGAATAAGCCCTATATATTGGCGCTCTATTGTCTTGGTTATTTCTTCATCTTCAATAAGTCTATCATTTACAAAAATGTATTGCATAGACCTATTTCCCCTATAATATGTAGGTAAACCAATCTCACCGTCAATCCTATAAGATGTATTTGTAGCTTTAAGTTCAAGAAGGTTTTCTTCTAGCAAGTTATCAAGTAAATCTGATATTTTAAACTTTAGGTCCAAACTTGTATTTGATTGAAATTGTATCCTATCATCTTTAATATACTTAAAAGAAACATCTTTATAGCCAATTGCAAAAGCATACATAAGCTTTGTAATCTTATTTGACTCAGCTATATCAGATTTTAAAAACTTTCTCCTAGCTGGCATATTATAAAATAAGTCTTCAACAATAATACTCGTTCCCTTATTTGTGGCTATAGATTTTTTAACTTTTTCTCTTCCACTTAGATCTAATTTTGTGCCAACATCAGCATCTTGAGTTTTTGAAATAGCAACAACTTTACTAACAGATGCAATACTCGGAAGAGCTTCGCCCCTAAAACCAAGGGAAGATATTTTAAATAAGTCATCAAATTTTGTTATCTTGCTTGTTGCGTGCTTCTCAAAAGCTAGTTCAATATCATCTTTAGCAATGCCTGAACCATCGTCTGTGACTCTTATATAAGTTTTACCACCATTTTTTATTTCTACGGTTATATTTTTACTTCCAGCATCTACAGAATTTTCAACTAACTCTTTAATTATGGATAAAGGGGATTCTATAACCTCACCAGCTGCAATTTTTTCAACTGTTTCCTTATCTAATTTTTTAATAGCCATTAAATCTCCCCTATCTTTTCCATAAGAATATTAAGCTGGTTCATCGCTTCAAGTGGTGTAAGTTCGTTGATATTTATCTTATCTGTATAACTCTTTAACTCGTTGATTTTTTTGTTTTTAATATCCTCTAATGAATTTTTTATCTCCTTGCCTTTATTGACTTCAAAGAAATCTTCATTCGCAAGTTTTTCCATAATGTTTTTTGCATTTTCAAGGATTTCATCAGGAAGGCCACTTAGTTTTGCTACCTCAATCCCATAAGACCTATCAGACTTGCCTCTTGATATTTTTCTTAAGAAAATTAAATTATTATTTTCTTCTAAGATTTCAATTTTGAGATTACGAACATTTTTTAGCTCGCTCTCAAGAACTGTGAGCTCATGAAAGTGAGTAGCAAAAACAGTCTTAACTTTTTTATGTTTAGACAAGTATTCTACAAGAGCCATTGCGATACTTAGACCATCATCAGAGCTAGTTCCCCTACCAACCTCATCAAGAATGACAAATGATTTTTCAGTGGAATTTTTGATGATGTTAGATACTTCATTCATCTCAAGCATGAATGTCGATTCGCCCTTGGAAATATTATCACTAGCGCCAATTCTTGTAAAAATTTTATCACATATTCCTATTTCGGCACTTTTAGCTGGTACGAAGGATCCAATTTGTGCCATAATTATAATGAGAGCCATCTGCCTCATATAGGTTGATTTACCAGCCATGTTTGGTCCAGTTATGATTTGAATAAGGTTATCATCCTGACCTATATTTGTATCATTTGCAATAAACTCATTTTCATCAAGATTTATTTCAATTACTGGATGTCTGCCTTCTATAATTGATATTTCATTTGATTCAGTTATATTTGGCTTGCAATATGAATATTTGTGAGCAATTTTTGCAAATGAATTTAAACTATCAATATTAGCAATCATTTTAGATAGACTCTGAAGTCTTAAAGTGCTGTTAAGTATATTTTCAACAATTTTGTTAAATAGTTCATACTCTAATAAGTTTATTTTTTCTTTGCCATTTAAAATCAAAGATGAAATATTTTCAAGTTCTTCAGTAGTGTATCTTTCTTGATTTTTTAATGTTTGCTTTCTAATATAAGATTGGTCAATTTTATCAATATTAGATTTAGTAACTTCTATAGAATAACCATTATTTTTATTAAAAATAACCTTTAAATTTTTGATTCCTGTTAATTCTCTTTGTTTACTTTCATATTCAATAAGTTTATCCTCAGCTGTATCAGCCATCTCTTTGAGATTATCTAAGTCTTTATCATATTGACTTTTTATAATCCCTCCCTCAGTAATGTTTATTGGTGGTTCATCAACAATAGATTTATTTATTAATTCATAGATATCTTCTACATCTGGTAGATTCAAACCAAGATTTTTAATTAGATTATTAGTCGAATCTGCTAATACATGCTTTAGTTTTGGCATTTCTTTTATAGAATTTTTGAGAGATATCATATCTCTTGCATTAGCTCTTTTATATGATATTTTCGCAAGTAATCTCTCAAGATCATATACACTATCTAATAAATTCGAAACATTTCTTGATAGGATGCTATCCTCATAAAAACCATCAACTAAATCTAGTCTTCTATTAATTTTATCCCTATCAATCAAGGGTCTTTCTAACCAGTCATGGATCATCCTAGAACCCATGACTGTATCTGCCTCATCTAATATACTTATTAATGTATTTTCCTTATTATTGGTAGACAAATTCCTTGTTAACTCTAGATTTTTTCGTGTATTTGACTCAATCTCCATAAATTCATTAATTTTTAATATTTCGATATTATTTATATGGTCGAGTTTTTCTTCGTAATATTTATAGATATAATCCAAGAGATTGGCAAGAGCTACTATTATTAGTCTCTTATCTTTTATCTTATTTAAATTATCCTTACCTAAATAATTATTTACAGTCTTTACCCTATTTTCATAATCAGTTGTAAAGTTTATATAATTGATAAATATTTGATTATTGAGATTAAGATACTTTTTAATGTCTTCATTATCAAAATTGCTTGTTAATATCATTTCTGAAGGGTTGATCTTTTCTATTTGGTCTATAGCTTTTTTTCCTAAATTTTTACTTAGGGTCTTTATTTCAAGACCAACAAGTTTTCCTGTAGAAATATCACAATATGCCATAGCAAGACCATATTCATTTTCAAATATGGAAAGTAAATAGTTATTCTCTTTGTTTTCTAAAGATTCCATATCAGTCAGAGTACCAGGTGTTATAACTCTTGTAATAGCTCTTTTTACTAGCCCTTTTGCATCCTTAGGATCTTCAATTTGATCACATAAGGCAACTTTGTAGCCTTTTTTTACAAGTCTATTTACATAAGTGTCTATTACATGGTGAGGAACTCCACACATAGGGGCCCTATCGACATGACCACATTCTTTGCCAGTAAGAGTTAATGATAAAACTTTAGCTGTTATAATTGCATCATCAAAAAAAGTCTCGTAAAAATCTCCAACCCTATAAAGGAGGAGTGCATCTTTAAAATCATTTTTGACATCAACATAATGTCTTAGCATTGGTGTTAATTTTTCGTATTTAAATTTGCTAGTCATCTTTCACTCATTTCTTCTTATCTTAATAAAATAAACTGTCACAGTTTAGTAACAGCCTATTTATTGAATATTAAGAGTTTTTACATTTGTTATCCAGCTATTAGCACTTTTGGTAGTAGTATCTATTACAACTAAAGAACCGTAAGAAGGGTTATATTCTATAACCGGCTCGCCATCAATTCTATAAACTAAATAAACCCTATCAACCTCAAGAGCTACAGACATTGGAAATCTATTTGAATTTCCATCTGTATCTTCTATTGAAATTACAGGCCTTTCTCTTAAATTATAGTCAAGATTACCTACAAGTTTTTCCAGTGAAACACCCTCAACTTTTACTTTTTCCAAGCCATTGTTTATATAAACTTCTTTACTGCTTCCAGCTCTTTTTTTAAGCTCTCTAATAGAAAATGATTTTATCTCATCACCATTTCCTTTAATTATAATTATATTGTTATCATATTTAGCCATATTAATGTCATCTATTTTAGCTTTAATAAAAAAACCAATAATTATTAATACAACTATGAATGCGACCAACAAAAATAAGTTGTATTTATTTTTTCTCAAGAATCTATTCATAGTTATTACTTACCAGTTGACCCAAAACCGCCATCGCCTCTTTCGCTATCAGAAAGTTCATCTACTTTTTCTATGTCACAACTTAAATAAGGCTGGATAACTAATTGAGCAAGTCTATCGCCATTTTCTATAACTTGTTCTTCTTCTCCATAATTGTAGAAAAATATCATTAATTCTCCCCTATAGTCAGAATCAATTACGCCAACAGTATTTGCAAGCATTAAATGTTTTTTAACACCTGTTGATGACCTAGGGTAAACAGCTCCGAAGTATCCTTCAGGAATTTCTACGAAAATTCCTGTATGAATCTTAACAGTTTCTTTTGCTTTTATAATAATATCCTTGTCGCTTTTACAGTATAAATCTATACCTGCAGAGTGCTCTGTAGCATAAGCTGGGATTTGTCCATCAGTTTTAATCTTTAAAATATTTTTTGTCATTACAATCACCTTCTAAATTAATATACCAATTTTAGCTACACTTTACAATTACAAGTATAATATAGAAAAGGAGTGAATATGGAAAATATAACAAAACGTTTTTTAAAGTATATCTCATTTGATACAAAAAGTGATCCAGACAAAGGTGAAAGTCAAAAGCCATCATCTGCAGGTCAATTATTACTTGCTAAAGAGTTGAAAAAGGAATTAGAGGATCTAGGTCTCAACCCAACAATTAATGAAGAGGGATTTCTATTCTGTAAGATACCTACAAATTCAGATAAGAATCTGCCTAAAATTGGGTTTATTTCACATATGGATACATCTCCAGAAATGTATGGAAAAATAGATGATCCACAAATAATAAATTATGAAGGTGGGGATATAAAACTAAATGATGAAAAATATATTAAAGTCGAAGAATTCCCATATCTTGAAAAGTTAAAGGGAACAACAATTATCACTACAAGGGGCAAATCTCTCCTAGGAGCAGATGATAAAGCTGGTATAGCTGCTATTATGACAGCTATAGAATATATGGTAAATAATCCTGATTTCAAACATGGAGAGGTAAGGATAGCCTTTACTCCAGATGAAGAAATCGGAACAGGATGCGATACTTTTGATGTTAAGAACTTCGACGCTGACTTCGCCTATACCATAGATGGAGGCATCCTTGGTGAGCTTGAATATGAATCATTCAATGCGGCTGATGCGAAGATAACTATACATGGCAAATCCATCCACCCTGGTAGCGCCAAAAACACAATGATTAACTCTATAACTATCGCAAATGAATTTGACAGGTTATTAGGCTATGTGAGACGCCCAGAGCATACTGAAGGCTATGAGGGCTTTTTTCACCTACTTAAGATTAACGGAGATATAGAAACAACTAAACTAGAATATATAATTCGTGATCATGACAGGAATACTTTCGAAAAAATGAAAAAAGAGATTATATCTAATGCAGATTTCCTAAATGAAAAATACGGAAATATTATAGATGTAAAATTAACAGATAGTTATTATAATATGGGTGATATTATAAAAGACAACTTAGATATTGTCGAATATGCTAAAAAAGCAATGGAAGATCTTGGTATAAAACCACTCATCAGCCCTATTAGAGGAGGTACAGACGGATCTAAATTGTCATTTATGGGTCTTCCTTGTCCAAACATTTTCACTGGCGGTATGAATTTCCATGGGATTTATGAGCTTATTCCAATAGAACATATGGTAAAATCTAGCCAAGTTGTTCTCGAAATTATTAAACTTATAGAGATGTCTAAATAAGAAAAGGTTTGTAAAATTTCCTGATTTATAGTATTATAGATATATGAGTAATGCATAGTTGAATTATAAAGGAGATATTATGACAAATCAAAAAATTTCAAATGCAAATCAATACAGAGGTAATGATGAACTCGACAAAAAAATGAGGGAATCAGATAAGAACAGTGGTGGCGAATCACTAGATAAAAAACTTGGTCCAGACCAAGAAAATCTTAGATCAATTAATGATGAAGCAGATGAAAACTCTAATGTAGGTGCAGAAGCCAGAAGAACTAGAGCAGATTTCTCAGAAAATCCATCAGAAGACTAAGTAAATTAAAAGCTAGCCAAATGGCTAGCTTTTTTAGTCTTTTATTTCTTTTCTTAGTATATCTCCCTCTTCGAGTGGAAAATCTACTTTTATTTTAATTAATTGTTTTGGTATATTTGCAACCTCAACTTCTTGACCCTTTTCATCTTCCATATAATCAATTATTAAAGTATAAAAATCCTTAGAATTGCCAAAAATTTCTATTTGATCACTCTTAAAGAACCTATTTCTCTGCTCAATAGTCGCTATTTTTGATTCTTTATCATAATCTTTTACTACACCAATAAAATCATAATTTCTTATATATGATGAAGATGTATAAATTTGGTCGTTCTCATCAGTCTTTTTATAGAAAAATCCTTTGGTAAAGTACCTGTGGCTTGCTTTACTTATTTCATCAAAATATTTTTTACAAACTTCTTTGCTATAGGTTCCTTCGTAGTAGCTATCTATAACCTGCCTATAAGATCTGATTACTGTTGCTACATAAAAAGGAGTTTTCATCCTACCTTCGATTTTAAAACTGTCTATTCCTGCCTCAATTAACTTGTCAACTTCCTCAATCAAGCAGAGATCTTTAGAATTCATAATAAAAGTGCCACCATGACCATCTTCTTCAATTGGGAAGTATTCCCCTGGTCTAGTTTCTTCCTGAAGTGAATATTTCCACCTGCATGGTTGCGCACAATCACCCCTATTTGCATCACGACCTGTCATATAACTGGATAATAGACACCTGCCAGAATATGAAATACACATTGCACCATGAACAAAACATTCTATTTCCATATCTTCTGTTGCATTTTTTCTTATCTCAGTTATCTCGTCTAGAGATAATTCACGAGCAAGTATTATTCTCTTAGCACCCATTTCATACCAAAAGTTAACTGTTGCTGAGTTTGTCACAGATGCTTGAGTTGAAATGTGAAGATCTATATTGGTATATTTTTTAGCTAAAGAAAAAATACCCGGATCAGAGATTATAAGTGCGTCTATACCTATAGTATCTAGGTTTTCCAAATACTCTACAATACCTTCCATATCTCCGTCATGAGGCATAATATTCATAGTTACATGAACCCTTACATTTCGTTCATGAGCATAAGCAACTGCCTCTCTTAATTCATCGTTATTAAAATTTTTAGCATTGGCTCTAAGACCAAAATTATCTCCAGCTAGATATACGGCATCTGCACCGAACTTTATGGCTGTTTTTAATTTTTCAAAATCACCCGCGGGGGCTAATAATTCTACTTTTCTATTTTTCATTATTTCTCCTAACACTCAAGGTAAGTCCGTCCCCTATTGGGATAACAGATGTAATAAAATCATCAAGATCTGTTATATAGGCTAGGAAATTCCTAAGTCTTTTAACTAAAGTATTCTTTCTTTTTTCCATTATATCATCATTGCAAACTTCGCCCCTAAACAAGACGTTATCTGCAATTATAATTCCACCTTCGTTAAGAAGCTTACTTGTTATTTTGAAATAATCTAAATATCTAGACTTATTTGCATCTATAAAAACAAAATCAAAGCCTTGATTTATATTTCTCAAGGCTTTCATTGCGTCATCGTTAATTAGATTGACATTTACATTATATTTTTCAAAATTTTTTCTTGCGATATCTGCTGTTTCCTTATCTAATTCAATGCTTGTAATGTCCGCACTAGTATATTTTTTAAAACAAAGTGATGAATATCCAATAGCTGTACCTATTTCTAAGATTTTTTTAGGTTTAGCAATCTTGAGGATTGAAATTATAAACGCTTTAGTTTGACTGTTCATAATTGGCACGTCATTTTCTTTAGCATATTTTCTTAAATCAACAAAGTCAGTATCGTTAAGCAAATCTTCTATAAAAAGGGAAGTGTGTTCGTAATTAATATTTCCCATCTTCTATCTCTGATATTACTGGTAGTATCATTGGATCTCTACCAAGTTCATTATATATATAAGATTTTAAATCTTCTCTAATCTGATATTTTATTTGGCTTAAGGCTTTGATGTCTTGCTTCTTGCACTTATTAATAGATCTTAATACAACATCTTTTGCATTTTCAATAATATCTTGGTTTTCTTTTACATAGACGAATCCACGTGACACTATTTCAGGTCCTGCCAATAATTCTTGTGTATGTCTATCAAAGGTTATGGATACAACTAAGAGTCCATCTTCAGATAAGTGTTTCCTATCTTTAAGAACAATGTTGCCTACATCACCAATTCCTGACCCATCAACAAGTACGTTCCCTGCTTGTACTTTCCCTTTAATACCAGCAGATTTTTTTGTAAATTCAATTACATCACCATTTTCACATATAAAAATATTTTCTTTTGGTTGTCCCATGTCTTGAGCGATTTCAGAATGTTTTTGGAGTTGTCTGATTTCACCATGGGCTGGAATCAAATATTTTGGCTTAATTAATTGATACATTAATTTAATTTCTTCTTGGCAAGCGTGTCCAGATGCATGGACCTTAGCTAAGGATGAGTAAATTATCTTGCAACCTATCTTAGTTAGGTTATTGATAGTTGTATTTATAGCCATCTCATTACCTGGTATAGCAGATGACGATAAGATAACCATATCTGTTTCGTTTAAGGTAATCTGTCTATGTTCTTTATTTGCCATTCTTGTAAGAGCACTTAAAGGCTCTCCTTGTGTTCCTGTTGAGAGGATAACAAGTTCATCATCAGCGTATTTTTTAATGGCTTTCATGTCAATTAGAGTATTTTTCTTAATATTTAAATAACCCAATTCATTTGCTATCCTGACGTTATTTAACATTGACCTACCAGAAAGCGCTACTTTTCTATTATATTTTTCAGCCGCTGTAATAATTTGTTGAACCCTATGGAGATTGGATGCAAAAGTTGCAACTATTATCCTAGACTTAGCTTGTCCAAATATCTCAACAAATGTTTCGCCAACGACTTTTTCGCTTAGAGAAAATCCTTCTCTTTCTACGTTAGTAGAATCTGCAAATAATGCTAAGACACCTTTCTTGCCTAATTCTGCAAGTCTTTGAATGTCTGTTGGATCATTATCAATTGGTGTAAAGTCCATTTTGAAATCTCCAGTGAAAATTATTGTTCCAACAGGAGACTTAACAGCTATAGCACATGAATCTGGAATTGAGTGGCTTACTCTGATAAATTCAGCGCTTAAGCTACCAGCTTTTACTGTATTATTAACATTGACCATCTTAATCTTATTTGGATTTAGGCCATGTTCTTTAAATTTGTTTTCAATAAGACCCTTGGTTAATTTTGAGCAATAAACATTTGTATCCACATTCTTTAAAAAATATGGTATGGCACCAACGTGGTCCTCGTGACCATGGGTTACAAATATGCCCTTTAGTTTTTGTTTATTCTCTTCTACATAGGTAAAATCAGGTATAACAATATCAACCCCTAGCATCTCTTCATTTGGAAATGTTAGACCGCAGTCTATCATTATCATGTCATTTCCATATTCCACTAGTGCACAGTTTTTACCTACTTCATGTAATCCACCTATTGGGATTATTCTTAATTTTTTTTCATTTGTCATTATTTCTCCTCATTATTCTGACAATCGGAACAGATTCCATAAATTCTTAAAGAATAATAGGATAAATCAAAATTATAATTTTCCTTTAGGGATTTTTTTACATCATCATACGACAAAAATTCATCTTCCAGAATTTTCCCACAAGAAGTACATATAATGTGATCGTGGTGATCACTTTCAGGATCAATAATTTCATAAGTATAAGCTTGATCTGTAAACTCTTGCTTATTAACTATCCCTAACTCATCAAAAATATTTAAAGTTCTATAGATAGTAGCAATACCAACTTGTTTATGGTCCTGGTGGACTATAGAAAAAAGTTGTTCTGGTGTCAGATGTTTTTTTGAAGAGCTTTTTAAAACATTAAAAATCAATTCTCTTTGTTTGGTGAATTTTTGGTTATTTTTTTCAAAAATTTTTCTTACTTCATCAATGTTCATCTTTTTCCCTTTTCATCTCTTCATAAAATTCAATAATTTCATTTAGTTCGTTTGAATCTTCAATAGTTTTGAAGTTTATAAGGTCATTTGTATTATAAACTTCTAAAATCATTATCATATCGTCGCCAATTTTCTTAAGCGCGGCATAATTTTTATCATCTATTCCGAATGTATCCACTATATTAAATTCGACTTCATTATTATTTTCATCCAGTAAAAAGATACTATTCATTATTTCTCCTGTCTAAATAAGTTTGCAATATAAAACTTGCAGCAATTTTGTCAATATGAGCTTTTCGATTTTCTCGTCTAACACTCATATCGATTAGTACTGATTCAGATTGGATTGTGGTAAGTCTTTCATCTTGATAGACAATTTCTGTATCAATTCTTTTTTTAATCAGGTCAACAAAACTAATAATCCTCATAGATTGTGGACCCATAGTATTGTTCATATTTTTAGGTAGCCCTACAACTATTAATGAAATATCATTTTCAACAAATATTTTTTCAATCCTATCTATATCAAATTTTGCTTTAGTTCTTTTTATTGTTTCATAGGGTTGGGCAGTTATAAACAAAGGGTCGCTAAGAGCGACACCTATTGTTTTATCCCCTACATCAAGCCCCATTATCCTACTCATTGATATAATTATTTAATAATTCTTCTAATATCTTATCTCTGTCTACTGCTCTAATAAGCTTTCTGGCATTATTATGAGCGGTTATATAGGTTGGATCTCCAGATAGTAGATAACCTACTATTTGAGAATTTGGCTTATAACCCTTATCCTCTAAAGCCTTGTAAACTGTTGTAAGGATTTCTCTAATATTGTTCTTCTCAATGTCTTCTCTCTTGAAAAGCATAGTTTCATTAAGCTTATTAATATCAGTCATTTATTACTCCTTTATTATTTCGTAGGCCCTCTTAAGTGCCTTATCTAAGGCTGAAATATCACTTCCACCAGCTTGGGCGAAGTTCTTTTTACCGCCTCCATTACCTCCAGTGATTTGAGCAATTTCTCTTACGATTTTGCCTGCATTATATTTATCAGTTAGGTTATCATCAACTGACACAGTAAATATAATCTTATCGCTTACTGTAGCAAAAATAATAACTAAATTATCGTATTCATTCTTAAATTTATTTTCTAATTCTCTTAATTCATCGACACTTGCGTTATCAAATTTTGCTATTAGTAGATTTACACCGTTTACTTTTTCGATTTTGGATTTAAGTTCACTGTATACATCTTTATTTGATTGAGATTTCAATCTTTTGATTTCACTATCTTTGGATGCTATTTCTGATTTTAATGAATTAATTTTTGATTTAATGTTATTTATATTAGCATCTAAGTCATTAGCTATTTCTTTAATGGCGTTTTCCTTAGAAATCAATTCTTCGAAAACAGCCTTACCTGTTATAGCTTCGATTCTTCTAACACCTGCAGCTGCAGATGATTCTGATTTTATCTTAAACATCAATACTTCGGCTGTATTATTTACATGGCAACCACCACATAATTCTATAGAATAATCACCCATAGAAACAACCCTAACAATATCTTTATATTTATCTTCGAATAGGGCAACTGCACCCAATTCTTCTGATTTTTTATAATCCATGTATTCCTTTTTTACAGGAAGCTGTTCTCTGATTTTAGCATTAATTTCTTCTTCGATTTTTCTAAGCTCTTCATTACTTAGAGCCTTGTTATAAGTAAAATCAAATCTTAATTTATCTTCGTCTACTAAAGAACCTGCCTGGTTTATATTTTGACCAAGTACATTCTTTAGGGCCTTATCTAATAAGTGAGTCGCAGAGTGATTTCTTTGTATGTCTAATCTTCTTTCTAGATCAATTACAAAACGAGCAACACTACCCTTGACAAATTCACCCTCTGTCACTTCCACATAGTGGAATATAATATCATTCTTCTTTTGAACATCAACTACTTTTGCACAAGCATTTGAAGTTTTAATAAAGCCTGTATCAGCGACTTCTCCACCACCTTCTGGATAAAATGAAGTCTTATCACTAACTATTATACCTTTATTTGGTGCTTTTATCGAAGAATTTTCTTCTCCATCAACAAAAATAGCAAGTAATTTTCCTTCAAGATCAAAGTTTTCATAACCTTGGAAGTCAGTTTTTTCTAGATGATCAGCTAAAAGATTGTCGTGTTTATGCTTGTTGTCAGTTTTTCTTGCATTTCTTGCAAGATTTCTCTGATTTTCCATTTCTTCTTCAAATTTTTCATCATCAACATCTAAATTCTTTTCTTCTAAAATTTCTTTTGTTAAATCAAGTGGGAATCCATAGGTATCATATAATTTAAAGGCTTCACTACCGTCTAGAATTTTAATATTATTTTTTTCCATATCAGCAATTAGGCTGTCTAATTTTTCTAAACCTTGGTTGATTGTTTTTTGGAACCTATCTTCTTCATCACTGATAACTTTATGGATGTTATCCATGTTATCAACAAGTTCATCATATTCAACCTTATAAGTTTCTATTACCTTATCTACTATTTTATTTAAGAATGGGCCTTCAATACCTAATAATTTACCATGTCTATAAGCTCTTCTTATAAGTCTTCTTAAAACGTAACCACGTTTTTCATTTGATGGAATAACGCCGTCAGACACTAAAAATGTCATGGCTTTTGCATGGTCAGCGATTACCCTTATAGATACATCATCCACCTTGTTAGCCTTATATGTTTTTCCAGATAATTTTTCAATCTCAGATATAATTTCTTTCATTACATCTATTTCAAAAATATTATCTTTACCTTGAAGAATCATGGCGATTCTTTCAAGACCCATACCTGTATCTATATTTGGATGGCTTAAATTAGTATAGTTACCTTGATTATCCTTGTTAAATTGAGTAAATACCAAGTTCCATACTTCCATAAACCTATCAGAATTATCATTACCTGGTTGGTTGTCATTTTCATCAACAGCTCTTTCAGGACCCCTATCAACATAAATTTCTGAACATGGACCACAAGGACCTACTTCTAGTTCCCAGAAGTTATCTTCTTTGCCTTGTCTTAAAATTCTTTCTGCTGGCATACCAATTTCATCATGCCAAATATTATATGCTTCATCATCATCGTAATAAACTGTTACCCATAAATCGTCTTTATTAATTTCAAGTTTTTTTGTTAGGAATTCAAAAGCCCAGTTAATAGCTTCTCTTTTAAAGTAATCTCCAAATGAAAAGTTTCCAAGCATTTCAAAAAATGTACCGTGGCGTTCAGTTTTACCAACTCTTTCAATATCGCCTGTTCTTACACATCTTTGTGAAGAGGTGGCCCTATTATTTTTCATCTTTAATTCACCGGTGAAATATTTTTTAAGAGGCGCCATACCTGCGTTAATTAATAATAGTGTGTCATCATCAATTGGTGTTAGAGGAAATGATTTTAAAAGTGTGTGATTTTTCTCATTTCCAAAAAATTCTAGATAGCTTTTTCTAAGCTCGTTCATTCCTAAGTTTTTCATTAATTCTCCTTAAATTTCGTGTTTAACAATATTTTCTAAAGTAATAGAGTCAATGGCTGCGTTTATTAAGTAATCAAGCTTACTGAAGAGATCATAGGCATCGCATTTTTCACTACAATCAAACTTTCCGCTTACGCATTCGCTTGTTGTCATATCACCTTCTAAACTCCTTAGAATTTGACCAATGGTTATGCTAGATAAATCGCTTTTTATCTTATAACCTCCCTTTGGACCTCTGCTTGATTTAATAAGGCCATCTTTTTTTAAGACTCTAACTAACTGTTCTAAATAATTTTCTGATAAATTTAATTTTTCACTTATTTCAGAGACAGGTATAAAACCCTTATCTTGGTTTTCTGCTATATAGCATATCGCTCTTAATCCATACCTACCTCTCGTAGATAATTTCATATATACCCCTATACTGTAATCAAATCTTTCATAGCTTCAAAAAACTTCTCACCTATGCCCTTGACATTTTTAATATCTTCGATTTTTTCAAATCTTTTTTCTTTTCTATATTCTAGGATAGCCTGAGCTCTTTTCTCACCGACATTTGGTAATGTCATTAGCTCTTCCTTGCTTGCCAAGTTAAGATTAATCTTTTGACTTGAAGATGTAGCAGCATTAGATGTGGTATCACCAGTTATCAGATTTGTATTATTAGTATTTATGTTTTGATTTTCATCAACATTAGGTATGTATATTTTCATTTGATCTTCTAACCTTAAGGCAAGGTTAATAGAGTTTTTGTCGGCTTTATCAGTAAAACCACCCGCTCTTTTTACAAGATCATCTAACCTATCTCCATCCTTTATATCATATACTCCAGAGTTTTTAACTTCTCCTGAAATATAAACTTTCTTATCTTGACTAGATAAATCATCTCTAACTTCTTCTTTATCTTTCTCGGTGTTTTCATCAACCGAACTTGTCATTTCGATTTCATCTTCATTTTTATTAAGAAGATTTTTGAAACCACCGTTAGCAAATAAATTTGCTAGAAGAAAAGCAAGAAATATAATTCCTGCAAAAATGATTTTATCTTTCCTATCCTTAGGCATATCATCTCCTATAAAAGGTATGAGAAATTAATTTTCCCACAGATTATCTAAATCATAAAATTCTCTTTGTTTTTGAGTAAAGATATGGACAATGATGTCTCCTGCATCAATTAAAATCCATTCTCCCTCTCTAAAGCCTTCTTTAGATTTAATATCATAACCTTCTTTGTGCAAATCATCTTCTATATAGTCAGCTAAGGCTCGTGTTTGATTAATAGAATTACCTGTGGCAACAATGAAATAATCTGCTACAGATGAATCTTCAAGTTTAATGACATTTATATCATCCGCTAATTTATCTTCTAATGTTTTAACTATTACATCTAATTTTTCCATTTTTCTCCTCAATCAAGTAGTTTCTAGCTTCAAAGCTAAGAGGATTTATCAAAGCTTTTTTATTTATTAAAAAAACAATATTGCTATCTAATAATAAAAGTAAAGCATCGTCAAGGTTGTTATAAGCAACCTCTCTAATATTTTCAATACCTTCAAATTCACGTCCCGGTTCTATTGCATCAGCTATAAAAATAATCTTTTCTAAATCACTCATAGCTTCCCTACCAGTTGTGTGGTATTTAATAGCATTTAATATATCCTCATCATATATATTATACACTTTTTTTGCTACTTCTGCTCCTAAAAATGCATGGAGGACAGGATCTTTTATTGAACTTACTGGATAAGCAGCCCGGTCGATATTGAATTTTTTTATATAAGATTCTTCATTGTATTTAGCGCAGTCATGGACAAGACCAGACATAAATGCTTTTTTAGGGTCTACATCGAACTTAACTGCCATTTTTTCTGCAGTTTTAGCTACTCTTAAACTGTGTTCAAATCTTTTTTCTCCAATATCGTGTTTTAATTTTTCATATATTTTTGTTAAATCATTCATATAAATGCCTATTTTTAACTATATAATCAACTTCATCTCTTACTAAATATTTTATACTTTTATCTTCTTTTACTAAGGTCCTAATTAAGGTTGAAGAAATATTAACATTTAGAATATTTATTAGGTATATGTTTGGATTAGCTTTACGAATTTTATTTACTTTTTTTATTAGCTTACTATCCTCTTCTATTCCTTCCCTTGCGAATACAATAATGTTATAGCCTAATATTTTTTCATAATTTCTCCAAGAATCTATAGTCATGAAGGAATCTTCACCCATGATATAAAAAATTTCATGATTATTTAAATGACTCGTAAAGTAGTCTAGTGTTTCATGGGTGTATCTAACTTCATCGTTTGATGACTCATAAGTAGATAGGATTATTTTTGGATTATCCTTGATAGCCTCATAGACCATTTCTACCCTCAAGTCAGCTTTTGTCTTGTTTATATTTTTTTTATGAGGTGGGTTCGAGCTTGGTAAAATTATTACCCTGTCTAAATCCATCTGATTAATCGCATTTTCTATCACAATTAAATGACCAAGATGAATTGGATCAAAAGTCCCACCATAAAGACCTATTCTCATTATAAATTATAAATATTTGTGTCGTTTTTTCTATATATAGTGAAAATTGAACCGATGTGCGAAATAAATTCACAGTTTAATTTTTCAACTATAGTATCAATGATATAATCAGCATCATCAAGGTTGTTGTTTAAAATTTTAATCTTAATCAATTCTCTCGCTTCAAGAGCTTCATCAATTGCTTCTAGTAATTGATCAGATATTGAAAATTTTCCAATATTTATTATTGGCTTAAAATCATGAGCTTCTTGTTTTAACATAGCTCGTTGTTTACCTGTTAACATAATTCCTCCTATTCATAATATTCAAAGACAATATCGCCCACAGCAACACTATCTCCGTCTTGTATTCCCATTTCTTTTAATTTATCAAATACGTCCATTTCTCTAAGAGTTGATTCAAAGTAAATCATTGAGTCGTAATCGTCAATATTTACTTTCTTTAAGAGGTTGTCTACCCTCTTACCGTAAACTAAGTATATATCATTTTCTTTCTTGATATTTAAGTCAAAATCAATTTCTTTATTGTAGAAATCTTCTAAGAATTTTTCATCAACTTCTTCATATAGAGCGAATTCTTCTTCACTTGATTTTTCAAGTTCTTCTGTGACATAATCAATCATTTCCTTTATACCAGCTGTAGTCGCTGCAGAAATTTTAAATATCTTATAAGAATCATCATATTGTTCAATAAATTTTGCTGCATTATCATTATAATCAAGCTCACACTTATTCAAAGCAACAATCATTGGCTTCTCAGAAAGTTTTTTATTGTAAAGTTTTAATTCCTTATTGATAAGCTTGAAGTCTTCAATTGGGTCTCTGCCCTCAAGACCAGAGATATCAACAAGATGAATCAAAATCCTACATCTTTCTATGTGCCTTAAAAAGTCATGGCCTAGTCCTGAACCTTCACTAGCGCCCTCAATCAAACCAGCTATATCTGCAACAATAAAGCTTCTTTCATTATCTACCTTAACAACACCTAAATTTGGATCAATAGTTGTAAAATGATAATTTGCAATCTTTGGTCTAGCTTTTGTAATTACAGATAATAGTGTTGATTTTCCTACATTAGGAAGGCCTACAAGTCCTACATCTGCAAGGACTTTTAATTCAAAAATTAGATCTATTTCCTGGCCTTTTTTACCAGATTCGGCAAACCTAGGAGCCTGCCTTATAGAATTTTTGAAGTGGACATTTCCACGACCACCCCTACCACCTTTGGCTATCAAAAATTCTTCGCCATCATTTTTCATATCTTTAATAATGGTATTAGATTCTGCTTCTCTAATTAATGTACCAACAGGAACAGGAATATAAAGGTCTTCGCCTTTTTTACCAAACTTCTTGCTCTTTCCACCCTGTTCACCATTTTCTGCTTTAAAATTCTTCTTATATCTAAACTCATCAAGTGTGGATAGGTTTCTAGTTGCTTTGATAATTATTGAACCACCGTCACCACCATCACCACCAGCGGGACCACCTGTTGGCTCATACTTTTCTCTTCTCCAGGCAACTGCACCATTGCCTCCATCTCCTGCTTTTATGCTAATTTTTGCAATATCAATCATAATTTTCCTTTCATAAAAAAAGGCTTGCCAAAGGCAAGCTTAATTTTTTATCAATTATTGTGCATAAACAGAGACTTGTTTTCTGCTTTTGCCTTTTCTTTCAAATTTTACAACGCCTTCGCAAGAAGCATAAAGAGTATCATCAGAACCTCTTTTTACATTGTTACCTGGGTGAATTTTTGTTCCTCTTTGTCTAACAATGATTGTTCCAGCATTTACAAATTGACCATCAGCTCTTTTTACACCAAGTCTTTTAGCTCTTGAGTCTCTACCATTCTTAGATGAAGAAACTCCCTTTTTACTTGAAAATCTTTGTAAATTAATATTTAATATCATATTTTCTCCTTATAATTTAATTTAACGTAGCTGCCATAATTACCCAAAAGTGTTTCAATACCTGTCTTAAAATAATCAAAAATGACATCTGTATCCCTATTAGGACTACTAATAGAAACAGTCATTATTATTTCATTATCTGAAAAATTAACGTCATCAGCATATTTGTCAAGACTATTAACACAGCTATAGGCAAGTATAGTGACAGCTGAACATACAAGGTCTTTACCATACTCATCGTAATTGGCGTAATATTAATCATTAAAGACTTATGCTATTAATTTTTACTAAAGTATAAGGTTGTCTGTGGCCGTGTTTTTTTCTATATTGTTTTTTAGGTTTATATTTATAAACCACAATCTTCTTATCTTTATTTTGATCTTCTACTGTTGCTGTTACCTTTGCACCTTCAACTAATGGAGCACCAACTTTAAGGTCTCCGTCATTAGATACTAATAGTACTTGATCAAAATCTACAGTCTCACCAACTTCGTAAGCAAGTTTTTCAACTCTTACTAAGTCACCTTCTGATACTTTGTATTGTTTTCCACCTGTCTTAATAATTGCGTACATGGAAAGCCTCCTATTTATAATATTCTCGCCAGCATTCGGGGATCAGAACCCTAACTGAGCGGTCTACTGATATATATTACTTCTGTATTATTATTTTGTCAAGCAATATCAATAATTTCCATATTCTTTATTGCTTCATCTTCTAAGGCATCAATATCTAGATTTTCTTCACTCATTTTTATAAAATTTAATTTTGGTTTTGTCACTGGACTATCAGGTGCAAAAATTGAACAACAGTCATCATAAGGTTCTATAGATTTATCATATGAACCTATCTTCAATGAAATATCGATGATATCTTTTTTATCCATCGCTATAAGTGGTCTTAAGATTGGTAAATCTGACGAATTATTTATAACTGCAACTGATTCTATAGTTTGACTTGCAACTTGACCTAGTGATTCTCCTGTTATTAATGCTTGATAGGCATTAGCTTCTGAAATTTTATTAGCTATTCTCATCATAAATCGACGAGATAAAATTGTTGTTTCTCTTCTTTCACAATTTTGATTTATTGCTTTATATATATTAGCAAGATTGACTGAGTAAACTCTCATTTTTCCTGTATAGGCAGACATAATTTCAGCAAGGTCTATCGCTTTTTGTAAGGCTCTTTTGGATGTAAAAGGGTATGAATGAAAGTGTAGGCAATCTATTTTCATTCCTCTTTTTGCAACCATAAATCCCGCTACAGGTGAATCAATACCACCAGATAAAAGTAGAAGTCCCTTTCCAGATGATCCGATTGGAAGGCCTCCTAATCCTTTAAATCTCTTAGAATAGACATAAACATTATCTTTAACATCAATAAACACTCTAAAATCTGGATTATGAACATCTACCTTAAGGTTAGGGAAATCTCTAAGAATAAATCCACCAATCTTGGCAGAAAGCTCAGGTGACTTAAATTCGAATGCCTTGTCAGTCCTCTTACAATCAACTTTAAACGTATAGTTCTTTCCAGTAAAATATTCCTCGAGATCAAGTTTACATGCCTTGTAAATATCATCGAGGTTTTTGCTTGTTTTTATTACATAAGAAACATATGAGATTCCAAAGACTTTAAGAATATTGTTTTTTAATTTGTCAAAATCTTTTTTATCAGCCTTAATATAAAGCTTTGAAGATTCTGAATACATATCCTCGTAAGGAATATCTCTTATGTTTCTTTTTATATTATCAATGGCAGTTTTATAAAAAATATGCCTATTTTTACCCTTTAGAAAAATCTCTCCAAAGCTAACCGATAACATCCATTCCATTACATAACCATCCTTATCATATCTATACTTGATTTCAAAACTTTTAAAGTACAATCTAAATCTTCCTTAGTTATTTCACTAGAAAAAGAAAACCTAATTGCACCATCCATATATTTCTTTTCAATACCTAAGGCACTTAAAATCCTGCTATAATCACCCTTGGAACAAGCAGAGCCACTTGATACATAAATTTCTTCTTCTTCGAGCATATGTAGAAGAACTTCTGACTTAATATTAGCAAATGCCACATCTAAGATATAAGGTGATGAATTATTTAAAGGTGATATTATATAGGTATCATAAATATTATCCTCGATTAATGTTCTTAGATAATGGTTAAGCTCTTTAATATATTCATACTCATTAGATTCGACCTGTTTTTTTAAGGCGATGCCGCAAGCATATATAGCTGGTGGATTATTGGTCCCTGAAGAAATTATCTCTTGATAACCCCCATCTAAGAGTGGTCTTATTTTCCCTTGGGCATTTTTTCTTATATAAAGTCCACCAAGCTGTTTAGGTCCATGAAATTTGTGAGCAGAAAAACTCATTATATCTATACCTAACTCATTAACATCACAAGGAATTTTCCCCATAGCCTGAGTCGCGTCAATATGAATCACTATATCTTTATTATAATCTTTAATGATTTTTGAAATATTTTTTATATCTTGGATTGTACCAATTTCATTATTTACATATATAAAAGAAACAAAAGTGACTTTATCATCTAATTTATTTTTCAAATCCTCTTCGTTTAAAAACCCATACTTATCATTATTTACATACCTTATCTCATCGAAATTTGCATGTTTAAAAGCATTAAAAACCGAAGAATGCTCAATTTTACTTGTGAGAGCAACTCCTTCAAAGGATTTTATAGCTATATTATTCGACTCAGTCGCTGATTTTGTGAAAAATATTTCAGATTCGTTAGAAGATATCAATTTACCAATGTATTTTTTTGTATCCTTTATCAAATTTTCTGCTTCCATCCCAAAGCTATGAAGAGCACTAGGGTTTGCAAAATAATTTTTACAAACATCCACATAGGCTTTAAGTGCTTCATCATACATTTTTGTTGTCGCAGCATTATCTAAATATATCATATGTACACCTCAATTATATCATTATATTAGAGCTTAAAGATATTACAAGAAAGCTCAACCAATAATGATTATTTAAAGTTAATAACAGTATAATGAGTATATGATTAGTAAAAAAATAAGAATTAATGGCAAAAAATTAAATAAAGATGAACTTGTCTTAGATATAGAAACTACAGGACTTGATTTTAGAAATGACAAGTTAGTTCTTTTAGGACTTGTAAAAATAGAAAATGATAGCGCTTATATTTTTCAACACTTTGCGCAAGATGATTCTGAAGAAATTAAGTTGTTAAATATATATCTTAGGGAGATAAAAAATAAAAAAATAATCACTTTTAATGGTGATACCTTTGACATACCATTCTTAAATTCTAGGCTCATCTCACATAAACTCTTTCCGGTATTTCCAGAATCCAGCCAAGATATTTATAAAATTATAAAATGGCATTCAAAATTTTTTTCATATGACTCTATGAAGCTTGTAGCTATAGAAAAATTTATTAGAATTGAGCGAAATGATCCTAGTAGATATAAAGCAATTAGCAAGCTGTCAGAAGATATACTCACAAGAGATAAGCCTTATCCTATTCTTAAACACAATGAAAATGACTTAATAGCAACAGAAGCGCTTTCTGATATCGAAAATTTCTATATAAATAAATTAAGTATCGATAGCAAAATCGGTAAGTTTTGGATATGCAAGGCTAACATTAATAAGGATATAGGAAACTTTGAATTTGAGTCAGAAAAAAAATTAGAGGACTTATTTGTTGCAGAAAATAATTATCAAATAAGCATCAAAGATACCACCATCAAGCTTAATATACACGTTTTATATGGTAGTTTTAATAGAGATATAAATGGATTTGTAACTATAAATCATTTTGATTTAAAAAATGAATCTAACATCGAGGTTAACGATAAATTATTAATAATTAGAGAAGATAGAATTTATAACTATAAGAACTTATTAAATCTATGCAAAAAAATAATAGAGAATCATTACTAATCCTCTATTTCCCAATCTATTACTTTTAAATTGTTTTTCTTTAAAAATTCATTCGTTTTAGAAAAAGGTTTAGAACCCAAAAATCCATTTCGTGCTGAAAGTGGAGATGGATGTGCAGATTCTAGAATCAAATGCCTTGAATTTGTAATCAAGGCTTTTTTTGACCTTGCAAAATTACCCCGCAGTATAAAAACTAAGGGTCTCTCTCTTTCATTCAATAGAGATATTATCTTATCAGTAAAAATCTGCCAACCTATCGATTTATGAGAGTTTGGTTTCTTCTCCTCAACAGTAAGACTTGCATTTAATAAAAGTACGCCTTGGCGTGCCCAAGAAATTAGCGTACCATTTTTCGCTGGTTCTAACCCAAGGTCATTGTTCATTTCCTTATAAATATTTCTTAAAGAAGGTGGGAGTTTGACTCCCTTCTTTACAGAGAATGAAAGACCTTCTGCCTGACCAGGATTATAGTATGGATCTTGCCCAAGTATAACAACATTTGTATCTTCAAATGATGAAAGTTCTAAAGATTTAAAAATTTCATCCCTTGGAGGATATATATTTTTTTCTTCATATGCCTTATCTAAAAAACTTTCGATTTTTTTGAAATATTCTTTCTCAAATTCCTCTTTTAGAATAAGATCCCAGTCATTATTTATCTTCATGAATAAAAACAATATACAATATCATTAAGCCACATCCCAAAGTCACAAAAATGTCTGCGATATTAAAAACAGGGAAAGTGAAAAATGAAAATTCAATAAAATCTACTACAAAACCATTAAAAAATCTATCATAAAAATTACCTAAAGCGCCTGAAATAATCATAGCTATACTTACATTTAATATTACAGGATTGCTCTTATATGACTTATAAAAATAATATATCAAATAAAAAACTATAGCTATTGTTATTATCAAAAAGAAAATTCTTTTATCTTGTAAAATTCCAAATGCCGCTCCCCTATTTTCTAAATAAGTAAGATTTATAAAGGGTGTATTAATTGGCTTTTCTATAAAATTATTAATAGCATATAACTTACTCAGTCTGTCTAAAACAATCCCTAAAACAATTATTAAAATATATATCATTTTACTTTCCTATAACTTATGTGATAATTTCCCTTTTTGCTCAAACCATCAATTTTATCAAAAATAAACCTGCCAAACCTTCTTACAGATATAAGACTATTTTCATCAACTTGAATAGAAGGATCTTCAATAATTTGATAATCTACCTTAACCAATCTCGCCTTTACAATATCCTTAGCCTTGGTTCTTGAAGTTGAAAGAATTAAACCAAGTAAATTATCAAGTCTTAAACTCGATACAAAACCATCATGTGATTCATAGCTCGGTTTAATTAAATCGAGTTTGGCATCTTCTTTTTTAATCAAAGTTATTCTTTCGTTTTTAATTTTACTTAAGTTAAATTCAACAAAATCAGCTTGGTCCAAACTAATAGCAAATTCAACTTTCCCATCTAAAATTGAAATATCCCCTATATCATTCCTATCAGTACCAAGACTTAAAAGCGCGCCTAAGACATCTGGATGACTTATATCTTGTGATTCAAATTCCATTACACTTATGTAGTTAGGCTCATATAGAGGCTCATAGAAATAATTTGCAACAAATATTTTTCTTTCAGCGTCTATATTCCCTCCCAAAAAACATATCTTTATAGAATTCTTATTTGCAATTTCAGCAATTGTTTTTTGCTCAAAAGGATCTAAGAAAAAGCTCTTAGTTTCAATTCTCTTATAAAAAGCCTTTTCTAAAATAGATAAGGCCTTTCTTATATTTGTTTTTTTCTGTTTGTCACTTATATGATCTAAATTATACTCTAACGCCATAAAAACAAAAGATCGAATTTAATCGATCTATAGTTGGTTATAATTTCCTTCTGAAATTTGGTCTGCCACAAAAGAATCAATCTCGACCCCATTTGGAGTTATAACAAAAATTCCTTTAGTAACTTTTTTCATGTTACCCTTAAGGGCATATACTGCTCCACTAACAAAGTCAAATATTCTCATTCTTAGATCATTGTCAACCATTTCTAAATTTAAAACTACCACTCTGTTCTTAAGGATTTCTTCTATAACCACTGGACCATCATTATCATAGTCTAAAGGCTCTTGTATTGATATTCTCATATTACTACTCCTAGAAAAACTGCTACTATTAATACTTACAACCTTATCTTCGGTATCATCTGATTTATAGGAATTATTAAAAGAATAATCATCAGAAAAACTTGTTTTGCTTGATTTAAATGAGTCTGTAGCATAAGTGCTATCCTTACTATCATCCAATAAATCACTATAAGTTGTTCTTGGTCTTTTTTCTTCCTTAGCTTCTACATCATCATAATACATCTGATCATCGTCATAATCATCGTAATTATCATCGATACCAATGAATTCTTTAAATCTGTCAAACATTTTTATCATCCTTTGCTTTTTTATCTACTATCATTATATACTAAATAATTATAAAGTAAAAATTTAAAATTCACTTTTTATATCTCTCATCATTAAATCTTTTACAGATTCATCGCAGTCTTTGTTATTAAATAGCACTTCGTAAATTTCACTAGTAATTGGAATCTCTATATTTTTATCTTTAGCTAGTTCATAAACTGATTTTGTTGTAGGTATGCCCTCAACAACCATATTTATCTCATTTTGGATTTGTTCAAGGCTATAGCCTTTACCTAATAAAATTCCAGCTTTATTATTTCGAGAATGCTTGCTAGTTGCAGTTACAATCAAATCTCCAACGCCTGCTAGTCCATTAATAGTTTTAAATTCAGCACCAAAAGCGCAAGCAAACCTGCTCATTTCATGGATTCCTCTTGTAACAAGGGCAGCTTTTGCATTATCACCATAGCCAAGACCATGTGCAACACCAATACCAAAGGCAAGAATATTTTTTATGGCTCCACCCAGTTCTACACCAACTAAGTCAGTTGATGAATATACCCTAAAATATTCTCTCACAAAAAGTTCTTGTATTTCTTTAGATAATGCACCATCTTCACAAGCAGATACTACCGCAGTAGGCATCTTTAAAATTACTTCTTCTGCGTGTGACGGTCCACTTAAGGCTACAAATGAAATATTTTTATTAAAATCTTTAAAAATTTCTGAAATTCTTTTATGGCTACCAAGCTCCAAGCCTTTAGACAAATTAATTATTATATGGTCGTCTTTTAGTAAACCTCGCGCTTGATTTAAAACATTTCTAATCTGTTGAGTAGGAATACCATTAATAAGGTATTTATTAGCAAATACCTCAGAAAGATTACTTGTTGCTCTAATATTTTCTTTTAATCTGATTTCTGGAAAATATTTTATATTTTGATGTTTATCATTTATTGCAGAAACTACATTTTCATCTCTCGCATAAATAAGAACATCTTCTTTTTCAGCAAGCAAATCTGCTATTGCTGTTGACCAAGATCCTGCTCCTAAAATTGAAATTGTCATCATATCCCCTAAAATAATTTATTCTCTTCGCCCTTAATTAGTCTTTTTATATTATCCCTGTGTTTAGTTATTATAATTATAGCAATGATTGATAAACTTAAGCTAAAGCTATTGAGTCTATACAAAATAAGACTTGAAATAATTGCAACTAAGCAAACACAAATAGATCCAAGAGATACCATTCTTGATAATAAAACTATTATAAAAAATACTCCGAACATTCCAAGGGCAAAAATTGGATTTATATAAATTAAAGCTCCAAATACTGTTGCAATACCTTTCCCTGCTTTGAAATTTAGCAAGAAACTATACATATGTCCGATAACAACGAAGAACATAGCCAAACTCATGCCATCATTTCCTGCAATAAGATTACCAAGAAATGCTGCAAGTCCGCCCTTGAAAACATCAAGAACAAAGGTGAGTAAGCCGGCTTTTTTACCGAAATTTCTAAGAGCATTTGTTGTTCCAATATTACCTGAGCCCATGGATCTAATATCTTTTTTATAGATGTATTTTCCAATATAATATCCAAAAGGCAGGCTACCTAATAAGTAAGATAAAATCGCTATGGCTAAATACTTCATTTTTTACCACTTCGTTCTTTAAATACAAAGCTAAAAGGAACACCCACTAATGAATAATTTTGTCTTATTTGATTTTCTAGATACCTAGTATATGAAAAATGTAATAATTCTCTATCATTAATTGATAAAAGGAATTTTGGAGGACAAGTTCCTACTTGACTCATATAATAAATCTTAAGCCTCTTACCCTTATCTTGTGGTGGTTGATTTATGAGCATAGCATCTTGTAATATAGTATTTAATACACCCGTTTTAATTCTCATCCTATAGTTATTATCAACTACTTCTATCATATCTAGAAGAGTATCAATCCTAGCATTGTCTTTAACTGATATGAAAACTATTGGTGCATAAAGAGCAAAAGAAAGAGTCTTTCTAATTTCCTTTTCCATTTCGGCCATAGTATTAGTATCCTTCTCAACAAGATCCCACTTATTTACCGCAATTATTATAGCCTTTTTATTATTATGGGCATAACCAGCAATCTTAGCGTCTTGTTCTGTAACACCTACAGTAGCATCTATTAAAAATAAACATATCTCTGCACTATCTACAGCATCAAAGGTTCTTTGGTTAGCATAATACTCTATATTTTCTTTTACTTTTGATTTTCTTCTAAGACCAGCTGTGTCTATTAAGACATAGTTGTGGTCATTATAGGTCCAATAACTATCAACGGCATCTCGAGTAGTGCCTGCTATATCTGTTACTATCATTCTATCTTCATTAAGTAGAAGATTTACTAAAGAAGACTTACCTGCATTAGGTTTGCCGATTATAGCAATCCTTGTTTCATCGTCATTTCCTTCAAACTGTGAAAAGTCTATATATGAAATAATAGCATCTAATAAATCACCAAGCCCTTTTGCCTGCTCAGCCGATATCATTACAAGATTATCAAAACCAAAGGAATAAAAATCATACAAATCATCAGGAACTTGCATATTGTCAACTTTGTTCGCCACAATAATTACAGGTTTATTATATTTTCTTATCTCGTTGGCTATATCAACATCATGAGGGTTTACCCCTTCTTTGCCATCAACGACAAATAAAATTAAGTTTGTTTCAAGAAGTGCCTTTTCTACTTGACCCCTTATCTCAACGTTCATCATGTCTTTGCTTGATATATCGATACCACCAGTATCTACAAGCAAAAATTCATTATTTTGCCATTCAGCCTTATCAACTATCCTGTCTCTTGTGACTCCAGAGACGTCTTCTGTTATTGATTTTCTTTTTCCAACTAGTCGATTGAACAATGTAGATTTACCTACATTAGTCCTACCTACAAGAGTTACTATTGGTAAAGCCATATATTTCTCCAATTCTGTTATTAAATATCATGATTAATAAACTTTTCTAACCTTAATAAGCTTTTCTTTTTTCGAACCCTTATCAAGTCTTTTTATATACAAAATTGACAAAGCAAGCATTAGGATAACAGAACCTAAACTAATTAGATTAGTATCATATCCTGTATTTTTTAATAACATTGAAGGAAGTATTGCCCCAAGCATTACTAAAATAGCAGGAATTATATACACTAGAGCTGAAATTTTGCTAATTTCATCAGCATCACTTTCTAAAATAACTTTGTCTCCCTTGTTTATATTGTCAGCAGAAAAAACTTCGATAATTGTGGTTTTTCTTTCTGCACAAGAAGCACTAGCAGCGCATGAACCACAAGCGCTGTTGCGATCTACTTTTATTTTTAAATTTCCATTATTATTTTCAAGGACTAGACCTTCTTTAGTCATTGCCATCTAAGCTATCACCTCAATTTTATATTAAGGTCCTCAAGCGCCTTATCATCTACCATAGTTGGTGCTTCTGTAAGAGGACATGTTGCAGATTGAGTTTTAGGAAATGCAATTATATCCTTGATATTATCAGTTTTTGCAAATAACATTAATAATCTGTCAAGGCCATAAGCTAAACCTGCATGTGGTGGTGTACCATATTGAAGAGCTTCAATGAAGAAACCAAATTTAATTTTAATATCTTCATCACTTAGCTTAAGTGCTTCAAATACTTTCTTTTGAAGATCAGAGTTATTTATTCTAACTGATCCTCCACCCATTTCATCACCATTTATAACAATATCATATGCTTGAGTTCTTACCTTTTCTGGTTGGGTTAAAAGCAAGTCAATATCTTCCTCGTTTGGCATTGTGAATGGATGGTGTTGTGCTACATACCTATCTTCTTCTTCACTGTATTCAAACATTGGGAAGTTCACAACCCAAGTTAAAGCGTATTCTTTTTCATAAAGATTATTATCTTTAGCTATCTTAACTCTTAATGCTCCTAGACCTTCGAGAACAGTCTTATCTTTATCTGCAGCAAGGAAAATTAAATCTCCATCTTTGGCGTCTAATTTTACTTTCAAACCATTAATAACATCATCTGTTAGGAATTTTTTGATTGATGATTGCATTTCATTATTAAATTTAATATAAGATAAACCTTTTAAACCATAATCTTTTACAAAATCTGTTAATTTATCTAGTTGTTTTCTAGAATACTTATCCTCTAGACCTGTAAAGTTAATAGCTCTTACAGACTTACCATCGCTAGTATTATCAGCGAATACTTTAAATTCACTTCCAACGAAAATTTCAGATACATCTTTAATTTTATATCCATATCTTAAATCTGGCTTATCAGACCCATAAGATTCCATAGCTTCACTATAGTCCATTCTATTTATAGGTAATTTTAAATCATAGTCAGTATAAGTATCAAATAAAACCTTTAAAAGTCCTTCATTCATCGCAATTACATCATCTTGATTAGAAAAACTCATTTCTAAGTCAAGTTGTGTAAATTCTGGTTGTCTATTTGCTCTTAAATCTTCATCTCTAAAGCATTTTACAACTTGGAAGTACCTATCTAATGATCCTATCATTAAAATTTGTTTTAATAATTGTGGTGATTGTGGTAAGGCATAAAATTTACCAGCATTTATCCTTGATGGAACTAAATAGTCTCTCGCTCCTTCTGGAGTAGGTTTTGTTAAAAATGGAGTTTCTACTTCGGTGAAGTCATTTTCGTAAAAATATTCTCTCATTGTTCTAACAATATCAGACCTAAGCTTTAGATTTCTTTGAACTGAAGGTTTTCTCATATCGAGATACCTATATTTTAGCCTTAAATTTTCGCTTACATCATCGTCATCTTTTATATAAATTGGTGGAGTTTTAGCCTTATCAAGTATATTTATCTTATCTGCAATAATTTCAATATCACCAGTAGGAATATCAGGATTTTTGCTTTCTCTTTCAAAAACCTTGCCCTTAACTTCAAGAACATACTCTTGAGAGATTTCGCGAGCCTTTTCATAATTATCCTTATCATCATCTCTAATTACGATTTGACTTATACCAGTTTTATCCCTTAAATCTATAAATACTAGGGATCCTAGATTACGTTTTTTAGCAACCCATCCCATTAATACAACTTCCTTGCCTAAGTCTGAACTTCTTAAGCTACCACACATATGTGTTCTTTTAAATTCCATATTGCCTCCAATTAATGTAAAAAAGGATTATTATCTAATTCAAATCCCAAAATGCTTTCTTCGTTATGTCCAGGATAAATCTTAGAGTTCCTATCTAGTTTACCCAATTTATTTATTATAGAATCTTTAATTTCATCAAAAGACCCTCCAGGAAAATCTGTTCTTCCTACAGAAAGTCTAAACAAAGTATCCCCTGTAAATATTACATCGCCTAGGATATAAGACATAGAATCTATTGTATGTCCCGGTGTTTTTATTGCCTTGATATTATACTTACTAAATACTTCTCCGTCCTTTAAATAATGATCTATTGGGACTTCTAAATTACTTATATGGTAAGCTAAATTAAAATTAGGATTTTCTGCAATTTCCTTAGCATCCTCAGATGCATAAACATCTACATTAAACTTATCCTTATAATATTTAAGCCCTGTAACATGATCAAAATGTGTATGAGTGAGTATTATAAATTCTATTTTTATTTTATTGTCTTCTATAAACTTATCAAGAGCACTTGATGGGTAGGGACAATCAACAATAAATCCCTTACCATTCTCGTGAACCAGGTAAGAATTTGTCATAACTGGTCCTAGGGTAAATCTATTTATAATCATTAAAAAATCCTTTCACTGTCTAGAATAATTGTGACAGGTCCATCATTGATAAGACTCACTTCCATATGCGCCTGAAATTTCCCAGTTTTTACTGTAAACCCTTCACTAATCAATTCATCACGAAGTCTTTCGTAATAATTATTGGCCTTTTCCAACCCTGCTGACATGGTAAATGATGGCCTATTGCCTTTTCTTGCATCACCATAAAGGGTAAATTGACTAACCAAGATAATTTCTCCTCCCGTGTCCTTAATGCTTAAGTTTAATTTTCCATCTTCATCTTCAAATATTCTTAAATTTGATATTTTCTTTTTTATATAAAGAAGGTCATCATCAGTATCTGTTTGTTTAACAGCAAGTAGAATCATGTAACCATTTCCTATTTCAGATATCAATTCATTTTCTACTTTAACGCTTGCTCTTGTAACTTTTTGTATAATTGCTCTCATTAACTTTTCACCCTAAATACATCTGAAACTGTTTTAATAGTTTTTAACTTCTTAATAACATTGTCTAATTGTTCAGTGCTGCTAACTTCAATAACCAAATCCATTATGCCAGCATCACTATCTGTTCTTGCATTGATACTTAAGATATTTACGTCAAATGTTGACATCATTTTTGATACTTCAAATAGAATTGAAGGACCATTTGCTGATATTATTTGAATTTTAACTGGGAACTTATCAGTAGATAAATTTTGCCAATAAACATCAATTAATCTCTCTGGTGATTTTGAATTTATAATGTTTGGACAAGTCTTGACATGGACTGAAATACCATTACCCTTAGTAATAAACCCAATAATTGGATCACCAGGAACAGGTGTACAACATTTAGCAAATTTAACTTCTACATCCTCATCAAGATCTGATACCCTTATTTCATTAGTTACTTGGGTATTTATTTCTTTTTTACTAATATCCAAAGGACTGCTTAATTCTTTTTTCTTAAGCTCTTCCTTATCTTTCCTTATTAACTTCTGACTAACTTGCTCGGCAGTAGTTTTTCCATAACCAACTGAAGCATACATTTCATCTTCGGATGGAAAGCCTAAATCACTAGCAATCTCTGCTAACCACTCATCTTTTAGTAAGTACCTATAATTTTGTTTATATTTCTTAAGATCACGCGCCACAGAAGATTTCCCGATTTCAATATTATCTTCTTTGTCATAACGCTTAAAATATTGTTTTATCTTTGACTTGGCCTGGTTGCTTTTTACTATATTTAACCAATCCCTACTAGGACCTTGAGAATTCTTACTAGTAATTATCTCTACTAAATCCCCAGTTTTTAGAGGCTGGGTTATTGGAACCATCCTGCCGTTTACTTTAGCTCCCACGCAGGAATTTCCAACTTCTGTATGAATCTTATAGGCAAAATCAATTGAACAGGAGTTAATAGGAAGCGAATAAACTTCACCCGTTGGAGAATACACATAAATTTCTCTTGAGAAAAAGTCTGTCTTCAGAGTCTCCATAAACTCTTCGTTATTTACATCCTTGCCGCCTTCTTGTTGCCATTCGACAATTTGCCTTAAAAAGCTCATTGCATCATCAAATTCTGAGGTAGTTTTCTTATTTTCCTTATAACGCCAGTGGGCTGCAACACCGAATTCACATTCCCTATGCATCTTTCGAGTGCGAATTTGAACCTCAAAAGGCTTGGAGTCATCACCAAAAACAGTAGTGTGGAGCGACCTATATCCGTTTGGTTTAGGTTGACCTATATAATCTTTTATCCTATTAGGAATTGGTCTCCACAAAGAGTGAACCTTGCCCAAAACAGCATAACATTCAGCTATAGTATCTACCAAAACCCTAATAGCTGTAAGATCATATATTTCTTCAAAAGCAATCTTATTTCTCTCCATTTTTTTATTAATAGAGTACAAAGACTTTGGTCTACCAGATATTTCAAAATTTATATTTGTTGAATCAAGCGATTTGGTTAAAGTATCAATTATTTCATTGATATAATTTTCTCTCTCACGTCTTTTTACGTTTACCATCTCGGCGAGTTCGTAATATTTCTCAGGTTCTTGATACCTAAAACATAGGTCTTCTAATTCCCATTTTAGGGAGTAAATACCAAGTCTATGCGCAAGTGGAACATATATTTCTATAGTCTCATTTGCTTTTTGTAATTGCTTTTCTCTAGTCATATACTCAAGAGTACGCATATTGTGAAGTCTATCAGCAAGTTTAATAAGGACCACCCTTACATCATTTGCCATGGCCATAACCATTTTTCTTATATTTTCAGCTTGTTTTTCTTCTTTTGAAGTATAATTTATATTTTTTAGTTTAGTTACTCCATCAACTAGAAAAGTAATTTCTTCACCAAACTCAGCCTTCATTTCATCTCTTGTAACGTCTGTATCTTCAAGAATATCATGCATAAGACCTGCACATATAGTTTCATCATCAAGCTTCATATCAGATAAATTAGATGCCACTGCAATCGGATGGATAAAATAATCTTCGCCTGAATTTCTCTTTTGTCCATTATGGTGGAGAACGCCAAAGTCATAAGCTTTTTTTATAAGGTCTATATTAGCGTGGGGATTATTTTTTAAAATAAGTTCTTTAAATTTTATAAATTCTTTATTAAAATCAGTTGCCATAAAATCACCTAATATCTAATAATTTTAACTGTAAAGTCCTATTACCCCTAAACTCATTAACATCAGGGTAGTAAACTATATCAATTTTTTTGCCTAGGATATCACCGTCAAACTTTTCCTTCAAATAGTTGTAGTCATCTTCTGCTTGAAATTTAATTGCATTATAATAATTTCCGTTTTGAAAAAGGGATAATCTTAATGTGTTTCTATCTTTGCCTATCATAGATATGGCAGCTATATCAACGCCTTTATTGGCAAAAATAGGTCTCGAATTATCTTTGCCATAAGGTTTAAACCTATCTAAGCTTTCTGCAAATTCTAATGATAATTTTGATATTGGAATTTGAGTATCTATGTTAATTGATTGCTCTTTATCAGTACTTGTAAGCTTAGAATTACTGTTTAAAAATATTCTAAACTTATCTATCTCATCTATCTTTATAGAAAGACCACAGGCCATAGGATGACCACCAAAAGATTCAAGCTTATCATCGTATGGTGAAATTTGTTCAAACATATTATAAGCTGGTATAGATCTTCCTGAACCTTTCGCAATACCTTCTTCCTTAGCATTTGTAAGGATAATAGTTGGCCTATAATATTTTTCCTTAATTCTACCAGCTACAATTCCACATATAGATTCATTTATGTCTGGCGCATACACAACGATAACATCATCTTTGTCGTATGAATTTTCTTTTATAAGTTCTATGATTTTATTAAATGCAGTTTCAGTTAAAGATTTCCTTTCGTTGTTTAATTTAACTAAATCACTAGCCATATCATAAATTTTATCAATATCTTCTTCTATCAGTAAATCTATAGCAAGCTTAGCGCTCTTAAGCCTGCCTGTTGAATTCATCAATGGGCCCAAAATAAAACCAAGAGTGTATTCATCGATGTCCTTATCCCACCCAGCTTCATCTAACAATGCTTTAAGGCCAATCTTTTCTGTTTCATTTAATCTCTTAAGTCCTTCAATGACAAAAATCCTATTTTCATCTGTCAATGAAACGATATCACAAACTGTGCCCATAGCGACATATTCTAATAGGGAATATAAATAATATTCATCTCCATCTAATTTTTGATAGAGCCCTTGTATTAATTTAAAGCTAACTCCCGCCCCGCATAAATCATCAAATGGATATGTAGAATCTAGTCTTTTGGGGTTTATAACAGCGTCAGCATTCGGTAGGATTTGATTGAGCCACTCATCATTTTCTTCTTTGTGAATTTGATGGTGGTCTGTTACTATAACATTTATCCCAGCATTTTTTAAATTATCTATTTGGTCAAAACCAGTTATACCATTATCACAAGTGATAACCAATGAAACCTTATCCTCAATAGCCTTATCACTCATTTTTGAGGAAATTCCATAACCTTCATCAACCCTATGGGGAATATCGTAAGAAATATTGTCATAATAAAATAAAAGACCATCCATAAGGGTCATAACTGATGCTATCCCATCCTGGTCATAATCTCCAAATATTCTTATCTCTCCACCATTCTTCATAGTATCAATAATAAGATCTACAGCCTTATCCATATCATTTAATAAAAAAGGATCGTGTAGTTTGCTTAAACTAGGATTTAAATACATATCAACTTTGCTTGGGCTAATAATATCTCGATTTCCTAAAATAAGAGCATCGAGTTTAGTAATGTTTCCTAATTTAAGATTATTTATATAATTTTGTTTTTTGTTATAAAGAAACCAATTTGCCATATCTACCTTTCTAATAAATTATACTCTTTAATTGAGCATTATTAAAGAAAAAGAGGCTCTCGCCCCTATTCTAAAATATTATCTATATATGACTTTTCAATAATGATAGTAGATGTATTATCAACATCTCCTGTAATCAATATCACTTCATTTTTATTTATTTTTGCTACATACCCAATAATTCCTGATTTAGTAATAACTTTAGAGGATACTTTAAGGTTATCATTAACAAAAATTTCTCTGTTTTTATCTTTTCTGTAATCATTCACATTCGTAAAATAAAAACATACAGCTAGGATAATCAATATAATATATTCAAGTCGCATTAGTAACCATATTTCTCATAAAATTCTTTTTTGTAATCAAGAAAAGAGTCATTCATGATAGCTTCTCTTATATTTTCACACATTTTTAGTAAAAAATATAAGTTATGGTAGCTTAATAATCTTGCGCCTAAAATCTCTTTAGCATTTACCAAGTGTCTTAAATATGCTCTTGAGTGATTTTTACATGTATAGCAATCACATTCTGGATCAAGCGGCGAAAAATCTTCTTTATAAGTTGCATTTTTTATTACAACTCTTCCATGAGAAGTTATTGCAGTACCGTTCCTAGCTATCCTTGTTGGTAAAACACAATCTGCCATATCTATACCAGCCTGAAAAGATTCAAAAAGATAATCAGGGGTACCAACTCCCATATTATATCTTGGCTTATCTTCAGGTAGTAGTGGAGTAGTAAAGTTAAGAATATCAATCATTTCTTCCTTTGTCTCACCGACAGAAAGACCTCCGATAGAATATCCATCAAAGTTCATGGCAACAGTCTCCCTAGCGGAAATTTCTCTTAGATCTTTAAACATTCCACCTTGGACTATCCCAAAAAGTGATTGGTCTGGGTGAGAATTTGCCTTATGGTAATCAAGACCTCTCTTTGCCCATCTTAGTGTTCTTTCCATTGAGTTTTTAACATAATCATAACTAGCATTTGCATCAACACACTCATCAAAACTCATCATTATATCTGAATGAATATCATTTTGAATCTCTATTGACTTTTCAGGAGTAAAAAAGTGTTTCGATCCATCAATATGAGATCTAAACATAACTCCTTCCTCGCTAATTTTTCTATTGTCAGCAAGAGAAAAAACTTGAAACCCACCAGAATCTGTAAGTATTGGTCTATCCCAATTCATAAATTTATGGAGACCACCGGCTTTTTTCATTATATCCATACCCGGTTTTAAGTATAGGTGGTATGTGTTTCCTAAGATAATCTTAGCACCCATTTCTTTTAGGTCGTCTACTGTCATTGTTTTAACAGTTCCAACTGTACCTACCGGCATAAATATTGGTGTTGGTATATCTCCACTAGCAGTATGAATTACACCCACTCTCGCATTAGTATATTTATCTTTTTTAATTAGTTCGTATTTTAAAGGCATTTATCCTCCTATTTTATGAACATACAATCCCCGAAGGAGAAAAATCTATATTTCTTATTAACAGCATCTTTATAGGCATCTAAAATTATATCCTTGCTTGTAAAGGCAGCTATTAACATTATTAATGTTGATTTAGGTAGGTGGAAATTAGTGATAATTGCATCTACTACCTTAAATTCAAAACCAGGGTAAATAAAAATATCTGTCCAACCTGAATCGGCACAAATTTTATTATTTTTTTTGTATACAGACTCCAAGGTTCTAATAGAAGTAGTTCCTACAGCTATTATTCTTCTACCTTCGCTTTTAGCTTCATTTAGGATCTTTGAAGTCTCTTCGCTAAGGGTATAAAACTCAGAATGCATTTTGTGATTAGTGATTTCATCCTCATTTACAGGCCTAAAGGTACCGAGTCCAACATTTAGGGTTAGGTAGGCAAGTTTCACTCCCTTTTCTTCAATTTTTTCTAATAATTCCGTTGTAAAGTGCAGACCAGCAGTAGGTGCAGCAACAGAACCAGGATTTTTAGAATAAACTGTTTGATAGTCTTCATTATCCTTTAGTTTTTCTTTTATATATGGGGGAAGTGGCATATTTCCTAATCGGTCTAAAATTTCATTAAAAATACCTTCATAATAAAATTCTACAATCCTATTTCCATCATCTTTTACATCCACTACCTTACAAGATAAGTCATCAGAAAATATTACTTCTGTGCCTATTTTCATTTTTTTACCAGGTCTAACAAGGACTTCCCACTTAGCTCCTTCAGTATTGTTTAGTAAGAAAACCTCAATTTTTTCTTCTTTTTCAGGCCTGTGTCCAAAAAGTCTAGCTGGGATTACCCTTGTATCATTCATAACCAGTACGTCTCCAGCTTTTAAATAATCTATTATTTCATAAAAATATTTATCTTCTCTTTCACCACTTTTTCTATCTAATACCATCATCCTCGCTTCATCTCTTTTGCTTGTAGGATGTTGAGCTATTAATTCTTCTGGTAAATAATAATCAAATTCACTTGTTCTCATCTATTCCTCGTATTTTAATCCATAGTGCTCGTAGGCTTTTCTAGTTAGAACCCTGCCCCTTGGTGTTCTTGATATAAATCCAATTTGTAGCAAATAAGGTTCGTAAACATCTTCTATTGTGACATTTTCTATACCAGTTGATGCTGCAATAGTATCCACTCCTACTGGACCACCCGCAAAGTTTTCATACATAGTAAGTATTATTTTTTTATCCATTGTATCTAAGCCCATTGGATCTATTTCCAGTAATTCCAGACCCTTTCTACTTGTTTCATAGTCAATCTTATCATCAGCTTTTACAATAGCATAGTCTCTGACTCTTTTTAATAATCTATTTGCAATTCTTGGTGTGCCTCTTGACCTTTTCGCAATCTCAATTGCACCCTTATCATCAATAGGTATATCTAAAATATTTGCAGATCTTTTTACTATTGTAGTCAAATCGTTGCTATTATATAAATTTAAGGATAAAAGTACCCCAAACCTATCTCTTAAAGGAGCAGATAGCATGCCGGCACGAGTTGTCGCGCCAATAAGGGTAAACTTTTCAAGATCAATCCTTATTGACTGTGCATTTGGTCCCTTGCCTACAATAATATCTAGGACATAGTCCTCCATAGCCGAATATAAAATTTCTTCTACAGACCTATTTATCCTGTGGATTTCGTCGATAAATAATACATCGCCCTCAGCAAGGTTTGTCAGAATCGAAGCAAGGTCAGAAGGTTTTTCTATAGCTGGTCCACTTGTTACGCGCAAATTAACTCCGAGTTCATTGGCAATTATGGTCGATAATGTGGTCTTGCCTAAACCAGGAGGTCCTTGGAGAAGTACGTGGTCTAGAGGCTCTTCCCTAGAAAGTGAGGACTTAATAAAGATATCAAGCTTCTCCTTAACCTTATCTTGACCAATATAGTCCCTTAACCATTTTGGTCTTATGGAATTTTCTTGTCTAAGATCTTCGATTTGCTCATTAGATCCTACTATCCTTGTGTTCTCATCAAACATTTAACCACCTAAATTAGTCTTTTTAGACTTTCTTTAATCAGCCCTTCAAGGCTTAAATCAGTATCCTTTAATTCATTTAAAACTCTGGCTATATCATTTTCCATATAACCCAAATTTTTAAGAGCTTCTCTAGCTACTTCTATATCATTATTTTTAACCGGATTTACTTTTTCAACCTTATCTAAATCTGGTATTGCCATCTTCTTAACTTTATCAACTAGCTCAAGTATTATCCTTGAAGCAGTTTTTTTGCCAATACCCTTAGCATCGGTTAATTTATCAATATCATTATTGACTATTGCAAGTTTAATTTCATCTGCACTTATAGATGATAGCATGCCTATGGCAATTTTTGGTCCAATAGACGAAACTGAGATTAATAATAAAAACATCTCAAGTTCATCTTTCGAATAAAAACCGTAAAGAGAAATGTCATCTTCCCTAACTTGCATTGATGTGTAAATCTTATATTCGTTATTTATTTGAATGTTCGAAAGACTTGTTAGAGTAGAATTTATAAAATAACCAATATTGTTAGTTTCAATTATAAATCCTTCTTCATTTATAGCCTTTACATCACCTTTTATGTAAGAAATCATTAATTCATCCTATATTGTTCTTTAAATCTTTGACTAAGCACATGACAAAGTGCTACCGATAAGGCATCTGCGGCGTCATCAGGTTTTGGAATCTTCTTTAAATTTAGTAAAGTTGTGATTGTAAGCTGCATTTGCTGTTTGTCAGCCCTTCCGTAACCTGTAATAGCCTGTTTAATTTGTAGTGGTGTGTACTCATATATATCTAAGCCATTATCTTGAGCACATAAAACTTGAACACCTCTTGCATGACCGACAGTTATGGCAGTCTTTACATTTTGATTAAAAAATAATTCTTCTATGGCAAATTCGTCTGGCTTAAATTCCTTGATAATTTTATCTAAGTTATCATACAAAATTTTAAGCCTTTCAGGGGTTCTTGTTTTAGACGAAGTTGTAACCACTCCATTTTCTAATACTTTAACCTTATTTGATTTAAATTCAACCACTCCGTAGCCCATGATGGCTATGCCTGGATCTATTCCTAATACTATCATAAACAAAATAAAAAGGGCTTATTTAGCCCTATTGATACCTTTCAAATACTTCTCTTATTAAACCCCTGTAGTAATACTCGGCATATGTATCAACTATGGACCTATATAGGTAGTTGATTGTTTTCTCGTATATTTTTTGAGTTTGTTTGCTTGTAATATCTTCTGTAAAAATACTCTGTGTATTAAATGTAAGCTGCTTGTGAGTTAAAATGTCTATATCGTAGATTTTTCTCTTAAGCACAAGGTCAGAAAAATTATATAAATCGCGTCTGAGGCAAGCAATTAATTCTCTATCAGATATAATTGCTTCTTTCATTATGTTGCCAATTTTTAAAATTTCCTTATCGTCTCTATTATAAAAAAGATTTGTACTATCAAGCAAAAAATCAACTCCAAAGGCTTCTATCATTAAAAATTCTAACCTATCAATTGCTTTTTTTGATTTAAATGCTCTAAACTGTGCTTTAATTGAAATAAGATATTCGTACCTATCTATGTCACTTCCAATATTTCTACTCAAACTATTGATTATTTCATCAATATCTACAAGGTTCCAGAAATATTTCTTTAAATTCTTAAAGCAATAATCCTTTGTATAGTAAGAATGCTTAGAGAAATTAATAAAATTTCTATCGTATAACAAAGACATAAGTGTGTTTAAAGAGTATATATCTTTATCTACTAAATAATTATATTCAAGTTTTTCAATTACTGGAATAGACTTCCTTAATTCTGCCTTCATTATTCTACCTCGACTACTATTTTAACATAAAAACAAAGTCTTTTATTTAGATATATTTTTTTAGAAAAGAAAAAAAGCTAAAGCAAAAGTAAAAATATTCATCAATAACTTATTAATGAATATTTCGCTATTAATTTTAGCTTCTAATCGAGCACTAAATTTAAAAAAATTCATTAAAAATTTTTTAAAATTTTAAAAATTCTACCGTTAAATCTTTGAGAGCAAAATTATAATTTACATCCTTCCTCTCAATATTTATTACAGCCTTACTTCTTAATTCATCATCCTTATATAAATTCTCTATAAGCTCGAATGACGGATTTATTGCATGTGGATTACCAACAAGTTGAAACATTGTAATATCACCATTAGTATCACCATAGGCAAAGGATTTTTCTAAATCAATATCATATTTTTCTTTAAGTTTACTAACAGCAGAAAGTTTACTTTCACCATCCCACATAGGTATTACTTTACCAGTAAATTTATTATTTTCATCAAAAACATAGGTAGTAGATATAGAGTCAGTTGCCTTATAAAGTTTAGAAAAATCATTAACTAAAAAGTCTGGAGATCCTGAAATAAAGAATATTAGGTAACCCTCTTCTATATGCTTATTTACTGCATTTCTTGTAATGTTATAAACCTTATCTTTATTTTCGGCAAGAACTATTTGGGCGTACTTATCTACAATTTCCTTATCAAGACCAATCATAGCTTTTTGATAGGCCAGTGCAGACTTATTTAAATAATCTTCATAAGCACCGAACCTATTTTCATATTTGCTAAATAAAGGGCCTATTTCATCAGTCCATATTTTTCTTTCAAGAATTCCATCATCTACTAGTTTTAAGAAGTGCTCTATAAGCAAAGAATTTCTAAAAAGTGTTCCATCTATATCAAAAAAAGCTGCTTTAGTCATTTTTTTTCCTTTTTGTTTTTCTTCGAGCTCTAAAATAATTTTTCCCGTTTGAAGAATTCTCTAATATGTCATCCTTATTATTGCCGTTAAATTTCATATTTAACTTAATGGATGTCATAAGGTCAATAATAAAACCAACACAGATGCCTACTAGGGATGTTGCTCCTAAAAAAATAGCTATCCATGATGTATTAAGTCCCATTGGAGTATTAAAAATGCTTATCGAATAAAACCCAATAATTAGCGCAGCAACACCTATTATTAATGATGGTAGATACTTAAGTATTTTTTTACTATTAATGTAGTGAATTATTATAGTAATAATTACATTCATCAATGCAAGTATAGGCAATATAGCAAGTCTTGATGAATATTCACTGATTAAATTTATTAAACCTGACATCTTAACTCCTTAGTCTAGTAAAACTTTTTCTATTTTTATATCTTCATTTATTGTCATAATCATAGCTGACCCCACCCCATCTCTTGGTAGAAATGGTGAACCAGGATTTAATATCAACAATCCCGAACTTTTAATTTCCATATACCTATGAATATGCCCAAAAATAGCAATATCACAAGAATTAGTTTTAGCTTTTTCTATTAATTCATTGAGTGAGAAATCAACATGTTCTTTATGTCCATGAGTTAACAATATTTTATGATTACCTATTTCAATAATTTTATTATAGGGCTCATTTGATAAAAAATCATTGTTGCCTTTTACAACGTAATAGTCAATACCAGTCTCATATTCTATATATTTACAATCTTCTACCCCATCTCCAGCATGAAGCATAAGATCAAAATCACCATGGCTTAAAATTAAATCAGAAATTTGGCCATAGGACCCATGAGTATCGCTAGTTATTAGAATTTTCATATTTTTTATCCAAAAATTCCTTAAATTTCTTCATAGCCAGGCCCCTATGGCTAATTTGATTTTTAAATAGAACATCCATTTGTCCAAGGCTTTTACCTAATTTATCAACATAAAAAATCTTATCATAACCAAATCCACCATCACCAAGTTCATGCTCAGCTATGGTGCCATCTAGCCTGCCTTCAAAATAATAATCCTTACCATCATCGTCGATAAAGCATATTACTGTCAAAAAGTACGCGTCTCTATTGTCCTTATCTTTTAATTCAGATAGTAGTTTATTTCTGTTATCTTTATCAGTAGCGTCTTCTCCAGCATACCTATGGGCATAAATTCCTGGTCTATTATTAAGAGAATTTACAAATAATCCAGTATCATCAGAAAAAACTTTACTTTTTGTTAATTTATAGAGTGCGTACGCCTTTTTAAAAGCATTTTCTTTTAGAGTAGATCCATCTTCTATAACGTCAAAATTGTCTATTCCAACATCCTTTGGCATAAGAACCTTATCGTTGTCTAAAAGCAATTTAACTTGCTCCAATTTGTTTAAATTATTACTTGCAAAAACTAACTGCATATATTCTCCTAATAAAATGATATCAAATATTGACTAGATAATCAAAATTTATTTTTCTATAACTGTATTATATTTTTCAAAAGCCTTTTCTACATCAGTTGCATTAGAACCTAAGAATTGGTCTATGCTAATAATACTAGAAGGCACTCTTGTAGCAATGGCATAAACAGGTGATTTTTCAATAATACCATCTCTAATCCTATGAATTAAAATTTCATCAGGAGTTTGTATCAATATATATCTCTTGTTTGCCAACAATAAATAATCTTTAAATTGTGTATTTATATTATAAACCTGATCTCTACTAATTGAAGAATTGTTTGGATTTAAAATAGAATCACCTATTGCTATATCAACATTGAAAAAGTTTTGTACAAATTCATCTCCTTTTCCCTTAGAAATTGAAGATTGAAAAGCCCAAATACCTTGGTTCCTAACAATTCCAAAGTTGGTATTATCAAAACTAATATCTTTCATATCTGTTTTTGAAAAATTTTTATTTACTTCTTCTTTTACCTTTTCTTTAAAGATCAAATCGCTCTGATCCTCTCCTGTAAATTCTTCTAGAGAAATAAATTTATTTACCGCAATATTATTAGTTTCCATTAATGCATATTTTCTAATAGGGTTTGAGTTATCATTATTAGTGTAATCAATAGAAATAAAATCTTTTGATACAAAATTCAACCTCATATTTAAATCTATGTTCTTGAAGGTGTAATTTTTTAAAATCAAATCCTTATTTTCTTTTTCATTTGCTTTTACAGGATATGCTCTAATCTCATCATAAAGATCTGTAAAATTATTTAAATCAAGAGAAACTTTCCAATACTCGTCTTGATTTTTAATAAATATATCTTCAGCCTTTTGATATTTTATAGTATCATCAGGTTCAATCCTTATAAGGTAGGTGTAATATTTATATAAGGCATTATCGCTTTCTGGATCAACTCTCTCTCTCACTCCAAGGAGAAGAGATAAATCTTCTGCAATATCTTCACCTTCATCAGTTGTTGTTCTTTCCTTAGAGGCCAATTTTGCATAAGAGTCTAAAACTTTGGCATCTACCTTATCAGAAATTTTTTTAAGACTTATGATATTTTCATCCTTGATCAAGAAAAGATATTTATCGCCTGTGATTATAAGATCTCTAGAAAACAATTGACCTTGTGAAGCGTTTATTACTATTACATTTCTATCTTTGAAATCTTTGGAAATTTCTATGCCTCTATTCTTTAAATAATCAGATAATTTTACATATTTAGAATTAAAACTTGGTGGAAAAGCATAAGATTCATTAATCGCTACCAAATTTTTATTGACATAGAGTTTATCCCCTAGCTTTATATTATTAGTTTTTTCTTCTTGCTTATTTCCCTTAACTTCAACAACTTCCCAGGTTCCTTCTATAATTGGATTGTCCTGTTTTGGAGTTTGTATCAAATCACTTAGGTCATCCTTATTAGCATTAATACATGAAGAAAATATTATGGCAAAAGTAAAGATAATAATTAACTTAAATATTTTTTTCATCTTCTAACCTCGGTATAACTACACTTACAACAGTCCCCATGCCATATTTGGATTTAATGATGAGTTTACCATCGTGAGCCTTTACAATTTCTTCACATATGGAAAGGCCCAAGCCTGTTTGAGACTTAGACGACGAACCTTTGTAAAACTTGCTAGCTACAAAAGCTATCTCATCTTCTTTGATACCTTCCCCATCATCCTTAACACTAACTTCGATATCACCATCATTTAAGTCTATAGTAATATCAATATGACCACCCAAATCAGTAAATTTGATAGCGTTATCAATTATGTTAATAAATACTTCCTTCATTCTATTAATATCTGCATAGACAAATAAAGACTTATAAAAAGTAGTAAAGCTAAACTTTATGCCTTCTGATTGACATCTTGGATACAATTGAGTGTGGACTTGCTGTACAAGATCTACAATATCAATTTTATCTTTATTATATTTAAAAGTACTTGAAGATAGTCTAGAGAAGTCTAATAAATCTTCAACCATCATAGACAACCTATCGCCTTCAGATTCAATAATTTTAAGACCTTGGCTTACCATTTCTGGATTTTTTTGTATAGTGTCAGATTGGAGAGTTATTGCCCATCCTTTTATAGATGTAAGTGGTGTTCTTAGTTCATGGGAAACAGAAGATATAAATTCGTTTTTCATATCTTCTCTTTTAACAATATTTTCACTTAAGAGATTTATAGTTGAAGCAAGCTCAGAAATTTCGTCTCCTCTTGAATCATCTGCCTTAATCGAATAATCACCTTGGGCTAATACTTCTGATACACCTATTAGCTTCTTAATTGGTTTGATAAAACTCTTTGCAGCAACAAATGACACCAATAAAGCTAGCATGCTAATAATAATTCCAAATAAGATATATATAAAAGCATCCTTATTTATTTGTTTATTGACCCTATCCAAAGAACTTGTTAGCCTTAAAATTCCTACTTGTTGATCAGAAGATTTTAAGGGATAAGAGATAGATAAAATTTGTTCCTTAGAGTCTGAATTAGTGTCCTTACTAATACCTGTTGCCCCTTCTTTTGCGTCGAGAACATCTTTACTATCAATATTTGAACCTATCTGAGATGACGCTATTGAGTCAAATAATACAACTCCCGAGTTATCAAGAATTTGGACCTGACTATCATTCTGCCTATAAAATAAGTTTTTATCACCAATTATTACTTCCTGAAGGTCGTACCTGGACATATAGGAAGAATACTGTAGTTGACTTATCCTAGCTTGGTTTTTCATTGATGAAATGAGTGAAGATTCATAGTAATTTTTAATTGAATTATAAGCAAAAATTTCAAAACCAATTACAGTAGTGAGTACAAAAAGCATTATTATTTTTACAACCGTATATTTAATGCTTTTTGACTCAATTAAATTTTTAGTCTTTTCAGTAGTTTTTCTTAAACTTTTACCTATTTCCATCTATATCCAGTTCCCCAAACAGTTTCAATAAATTCTGGTTTTGCAGGATTCTCCTCAATTTTAGCTCTAATTCTTCTAATATTCACATCAACAATTTTTGTATCGTTACTATAATTATCGCCCCAGGTTTCTTTCATAATTTCATCCCTAGTCATGGCTTTGCCTTTATTTTTAATGAAATATTCAAGAATCGTAAATTCTGTTGGTGTCACATCAATTTCTTTATCACCTTTAAAGAAAGTCTTTGAATATATATCAAGAGTAAATGGGCCATCTTTAAGGCTTTTAACATCATCATTACTAGAACCTGTTGGATTTAAGTTTACTCTCCTCATAAGGGATTTAACTCTTAATATTAGCTCTTGAGGATTGAAAGGTTTTATTATATAATCATCTGCACCTTTCTCAAGGCCCAAAATTTTATCTATATCTTGACTTTTTGCAGACACCATTATTATTCCTGTCATTGGTGACTTAGTTCTTATTTTTTCGCAAACTTCGAAACCACTTATACCAGGAAGCATAATGTCTAGTATAGCCACAGCAGGTTGCTCTTCGTCAAAAATTCTTAATGCTTCTTCACCGCTTGCAGCTTCAACTGTTTGATAACCTTGATAATCAAGGTTAATTTTCATAAATTGTCTTATTGGATCTTCATCATCTAAGATCAAGATTTTATTATTCATTATCCATCCTCTCAAAGGCAATCTTTGCAGCGCCAATTACGCCCGCGTCATTTAAAAATTCAGCTGGTCTGATATCAATGTTATATGGTTTATTACAATAATTCTTAAATTTTTCAATTGTTCCATCCCACCATATATCCTTAGAATTTATGATTCCTCCACCGATTACAATTGCTTCTGGATCGAAAATGTTTCTAAGAGATGTTAAGAAGTAAGCAAGATTTGATTGATAATTTTCAAGCACTTCTTTGGCTTTATCATCTTCATCGACTAATGAAAAAATTTCTTTACCAGTAAGTCTCTTGCCAGTAAGTCTGAAGTAATCTTCACTAATAGCAGGACCTGCGCAGTAAGCTTCTGCACATCCATATTGGCCACAAGTACAATAATTTCCACCTGGATGAAGCATCATATGACCTAACTCAGCGCCTTGGAAATGCGCTCCTGACAATAAACCACCATCCTTAGTAATTATAGCTCCACCTAGACCTGTGCCCAAGGTTATCATAACAACATTATCACAATCCTTGCAGGCACCAATCCACTTTTCTGCAACAAGAGCTATATTAGCATCATTTTCAACAAATACAGGAATATCCAAATATTCTCCAATAGCTTCTTTTAGGTTTAGACCTGTCCAACCATTAATATTTCCAGCAAAGGTAACTATGCCGTTTTTTGAATCTATAAAACCTGGTGTACCAATACCAATAGCACTTGCTTCTTTATATGAAAGAGTATATATTGATTTTTTGATATTTTCTAAAACAACATCTCTTCCCTTGCTTGCTTCAGTATCCATCATATGTCTTTCAAGAATGTTTCCTTTTTCATCTACTAGGCAGGCATTGATTTTTGTCCCACCTATATCAATTCCTATTACTTTTGCCATAATTTACCTCAGCTTTCCATATTTTTTCTTTTAATTTTATGATATCGTCGTATTTTTTTGATAGAAATTCCTTACCACTTAAGTATTCTAAGCCTGGAAGATTAGGAAAAACTAATTTATAAGATAAAAGCACCTGATTATTAATACCAAACTTATTTCTTATTTCTTCATTTATTGATTTAATCCCGTATTTCCTATCACCTATTATAGGAGTTCCATTTTCTTTCAAAGAATACCTAATTTGATGGGTTCTACCTGTAATCAATTTACATTCTAATAAAGAAAATTTTCCATTTGTTTCTAAAGGTTTAAAATATGTAAGAGTATTCTTACCTTCTTCACATTTTTTTACCTTATTTTTATTTTCATTTTTAGAAATATAAGTATCAATTTTAAAATTATTTTTAACCTTACCGACTACAATAGTCAAGTAATACTTGTCAATACTATTTTCCCTAATTGCGTCGTTCAAAATTCTAAGAGTTTCACTATTCTTAGCACCGATTATTAAGCCTGCTGTATTACGATCAAGCCTATTAACAACTGCAGGTTTGAAGGTCCTATCAGACATATCAAATGAACCTGTCTTATACAAATAAGAATTCATTTTATCTACAAGGTTATTTCCGTAATCTTTATTGCTAGCTGCATGGGTTAACTCACCGCATTTCTTATCCATGATTAAAATATTATCATCTTCGTAAATGATATCTAAGTCGAAATCAACAGGTTTAAAATCAGTTTTAGTGAGCCATTTTTTATAATTTTCATCGGTAATATACATCTTAATAATATCACCTTCATTAACAAAATCATTATTTTTGGCTCTTTTATCATTGATTTTAAAATTCTTTTTCCTTATATTTTTTGAAATAACAGATAAGGGTGCATTTTCAAAATATTTTCTTAAAAACCTATCAAATCTTTGATTGGCCTGATTTTTACTAATTACAATTTCAATCATATTAATAACTTCTATTTACATAAGAATCTATGAGAGATTCACGCACTTGTTCACAAAAAGCATTACCATCTCGTAACATACTTAATAATTTCTTATTTTTAGAATGGAGTATAAGTCGATCGCAGGATTTAACAGATATTTCAAAAATTTGACCAGTAAGTCTTTTTGAATTTAAATTTATAAAATATGACTCTATATTATCAAACCCAACTAGATTTATTATAAATTCAGTAGCTATATCTTTTAAGTAATAAAAATTTTCCCTATCGTTAATTAATTTTGAGTAAAGTTTTTTCTTTTTGGGAAAATTTTGATATTTAAAAGCCTTTGAATTTGCAAATTTAGCCATTATATTATAGTATTGATAGTTATAAATACCTTCCTCAAGTTGTCTAATATTTGAAAAAGGCTTAAGACCTAATTCTACTAGAAACTTATAATTCCTATCTAAAAACTCATCCTTGTTTATTTTTCCACTAGATAATAAGTCAATAGACTCCAATCTCCAATTTTCAAATAAATCTAATTTTTTCTTTTCAATAATCATAATAAAAAACCGTCTCAAAGAGACGGTTTAAATTAATCCTCTAATTTAAGTTCAATTATTTCTGCATGGCCTATTTGAGGAACGTCTTCTTTTCTCCAATCTAATCCTAGGTAAATATCTGATTTAGAATATTCTGATAAACTATCTAATCTTTCAATTAGATCTTTGATATTTTCCTCATTTATATTTACTTCATCATAGATACCATCAATATAAATCTTTCCTATATCATAATCACGAGCAAGAATGCCAGATACAAATCCGATTAATGCCTCTATATTAGAAATCTTATAAGATTTGGCATTAATTAACCTAATCTTGTGATCTAGAATCCTAACTTGACTGTCATCAGTATCTACAAATACAATATTTGAATTGCCAAGCTCTTTTTCATGATTAGCTTCTTCCACAAGATATTTTGTTTTTCCTGTTCCTTGTTCACCAACTACTAAATAAATCATAATTTATCCCCCTTTATTTTTTTGTAAATTATTTGTTTGTTTTTGTCGCCTTGCTTTATTGAGTTTTCTTCCATAAAAGAAACAATCTCATCTCTAATAAGCCACCAAGACCTATCCCAATTACAGAATATCGTATCTTCTTCTGGAGCTCTACCTACTAGTCTAGCTATAGCACAGCGAGAATCAATATGTCTTAAAAATTCAACAACATTTTTCTGATATTCTTCCTTAGTTTTCAATACAATTTGCCCTGTATTATACATTTGAGCAAGTTTAGTATTTTTCGCTATAAATAGTGAATGAATCTTTACTTCTTTTACATTCAATGCATTTAATATTCTTGCTGTCTCTATTGTATCATTAATATCATCCCAAGGTAAAGCTAAAATTACATGGGTTGAAATTCTAAAGTCATACTTATTAATAAGATTGCAAGCTAAAATGAAATCTGCTAGGCTTTCGCCCCTATTTAATATTTTAAGAGTTTTATAATTCGCAGTTTGTAGCCCTAGCTCTATCGTAATATCGATACCAGTTATATTTTTCCAATCATATAAAAACTTAAGCTTATCTTCAGTTATACAATCACTTCTAGTAGCGATAGAAACTCCAACGATATAGTCTTTATCGCAGGCTTTAATATATGACTTGAAATCATTTAAAGACATATACGTGTTTGAAAAGTTTTGAAAATAAGCAATAAACTTTTTAGCCTTATACCTATTTGTGATATAGTCTCTATTTTTGCTTAGTTGTTCCTCAACAGAAAGACTCGAATCAAGGTTTTCATAAGAGCCCCCAGTTTCTGAACAGTATATGCAACCACCAAAACCACAAGCCCCATCTCTATTAGGACATGTTAGAGGCAATTTAATTGGTAATTTATATACTTTTTCCTTATAAGTATCCTTATAATAGTCGCTGACCTTATAATAAACTCCGGTCATTTTTTATTTCTCTGAGTTAACCTCTTCTTCATACTCACATATTAAGTCATCTATCATATCATCAGTCCAATAATGGCTAAATATATGGAAAACTTCATCAACTTCATCTTCATCATCAATCATTGTTAAATCAATATTATCTTCACCATAGATATCAGTATATCTAAATAAGTAAATCTCAGATGATTCACCAGATAGTAAAGCAATATATTCTTTGTCATCAACACTAAAAATATCTATTAAGATACATTCTTCTTCTGTCTCGCCTAATTGAATTTCTATTACTGCCTTGCCTTGATTTTTATTAAATACCACCTCATGACCATGAATATTAAATGTTTCTGTCATTGTTTCTCCTTGTTTTCTTTAAGTATTTCTAAAACATGTTCAATTAGATTTATCACTCTTGAAATTTCATCTATCTGAGTATAAAAATATTGATCATCTTGCTTATATTTTACCCCTAATGATACTATCTTCACATTTAAATTTTTGAAAACCAGACTAGAATCAAGTGAATACTGTGTTCTTATAATCTCCAAATCATTATCGTTAAGGTCTTTATAAGCCTTGCTAAAAACATTTGTCAAAGATTTATCTTGATTCTTCCAACTAGGAATGAAAAATTTCTTTTCAAGCTTAGAATTAGCAATATCTGCAGCTATAGAACTTTTTTCTAACATTTGCCTCATGCCCTCTTCAGTTAGTGACCTAAAGACTAAAATCATATTAATAGTTCTCTTTAAGCTTCTGCTAGTAGCCAAATTAGAAGATGAAATAACCTGATCATCAATGCTGCTAACCGTAAATGGTCCAGATGGACATAATTCAACAAATGATGCAAGTTGATTAAATGATTCACCAGTAATTGGTGCTAACTCTTTATTTTCAACTTCTTCACATGTGAATATCATATCAGGCTCATAACGGAGATTTTTCTCTATAGCATCATTTTTTAATATCTCAAAAGCATTTAGCAAGTCGCTTTCATAGTCTGGATTAATTATAAATTCCAGCTCTGCAGACGAAGGCACATTATCGTATCTATCCCCTCCACAAAAAGATAACATCTCTATGTCAACTTTTGATTTGAGTTTTCTAAAAAATCCTATAATCATTTTAATAGAATTTTTCCTAACCTTGTTAATATTATCTCCAGCATGGCCACCCATTAAATTATTTAGTGAAAGTCTATAAGTCTTATAAGGATATTCTGGCTTAAATCTACTCACAGGGACTGTTATTAATGATAATAATAGGCTAGAAAATTCATCAGCGATTACATCTGCTTGTCTTAAGTTTAAGTTAATTATATTATTTGTTCTTAAGACAGCGCTTACTTCGCTATAGTCTTCTATATTTGATTGAATATTGCTATGCGATATTAAGACATCAAAAGATTTATCTGAATTTAACAAGAGATTATTAATCACAATAGCAGATGAAATCAAATTAAAATTAGCTTTACTCGCAATAGAATTTTCATCCTCAAAGTCAGTTATACTAAAAGGCACATCTGATGCATTATCAATATTTAAGTGAAAAAGGGCCAAAGGGTTGTCACCTTTCTTAATATATAAGGTTTGTCCTAATTTAATAATCTTGCATGAAGATTCCTCAGCCGCTTTTATAATTGTGCCTACTATAGTTGGTTTTTTATTAGATGCACTAAGACTCGACTTGATTTGATCTATATAATTTTTCAAATTTGAATTTCCATAATCATGCGCCATATGGCCTACCTAGTAATATTTTTTAACCTCTGCATTTTTTGAGATTTCTTTTAATTTTTCTAAATATTTTTCTTGTCTTTTTACCATTAAATATGTTTGGTAAACTTGTTCTTTTACTTCATCAAAAGCTTTTGGTTCTTCGTTTTGTATATCTTCAAGTTTTATTATATGATATCCAAATTGGGACTTCACAGGTTTTGATATTTCACCAATTTCCAAACTATCAAGTCCATCTTGAAATTCTTTTACCATTACACCCTTAGGAAAGGTTCCAAGGGAACCACCACTAGCGGCAGATGGATCTTTAGAATATTTTTTTGCTGCCTCTTTAAAATCTAATCCTAATTTAATTTCTTCATAAATTTTATTTGCCTTGTCTATATCATCAACTAAGATATGACTTGCTGTATATGTTTTATTAGGACTAATTAATTCCTTATTATCTTCATAATATTTTTTTAAATCATCGTCAGTAGGATTTACAGCTTCAAAAATCTTATGCATTGCATAATTTTTAAGCATATTATCTTTAACAAGTTTAAGTTCATTTTTAAACTCATCTTCATCGTCTAATTTATTTTTATAAGCATCGGCAAGAATTATCTCTTGGTTTACCATCTCATCAGTTAAAACCTTTATACCTTCTTCATTTTGAAACCTTGCTCCACCTTCAATATTGTGCATGAAGGAAATCACATCATTTCTGTAAATTTTCTTGCCGTTTACTTCAGCTAATAGTTTATTGTTATTATCCATATTTACCTTTCATTTAATTCGATTCTATTTTTATAAATTTTTATATCCTTATTCTTATACAAACGACCAATTGCTCTTTTAAAAGCAGACTTACTCATCGCAAAATAAGAAAAAATTTTTTCAGGTGATGAATTATCAGATACATCAGCAAAGCCACCGTTTTGATATAAATAATCAAGTATCTTGTCGCTATCATTATCTATTTCTAGATAAGCTCTTTGCCTTAGAGTAAGTTCGATTTTGCCATCATTTTTTACTTCTTTGACCCTAGCAGTTATCTCTTCACCTTCAATATATACACCCTTAAGTTCTTTAATTCTTATTAATGAATCATATTTATCATCTAAAACTACAAAGGCACCTATAGATTTATTTATAGAATAAATCCTCCCTTTAACCTCATCATTTTCTTTATAATCATGATCATTGGTTAAGAGTTCTCTTATTTTTGTTGTAAGGTAGAGATAACCATCATCTTCTTTGAAAGATAGTGGATAAACCATATCTTTGATAATCTTATAAGTCCTTTCTTCAAAAGGTAAAAAAGCATGTCCTCCTTTTATTTCAAAGTATACACCCTTCTTAGTGATTTCTACTGCTTTTAAAGAATAAATCTTCCCTGGTTTATATGGCAGATCTCTGCTCGCTCTTAAAACTTCATTTAAGTCGCGATATAAGTAGGCTTCGACTTTATCGTCTTGTCTAAGGTCTTTTACTTGCTCCTTATCAATAACAGCATCCCCAAATTTAGTTTTTAAATATGCTTTATTTTTTGTAAATCTCTTTATTGTAAACTCTTTTATAATAATTCTCCTAATTTAATTGATTAAAGGTAAAGCCTTCGCCCAATACTTCAGAAATAGTTGAAGTAAATATAAAGGCCCTATCATCTATTTGTAATATATCATCCTTGATAGCTGGAAATGTTCTGATACTGGTGATTGTCATAATTACTTTTTTGTCCTTATGAGAATAACCACCTTCTGCTTCAAGCAAGGTTACGCCCTTAGCGTGTTTATTAACCAGCATTTCATTAATATCTATGTATTTATCGGATATAACCATAATTGAGATTTTTCTACCAAAGCCTTGCATGAAATAATCAAAACCTATGGATTGTATCATTATTGCGAGGGTAGCGTACATGGCTAATTCTGTACCGAATATAAATGCTGATAGCAATACCACTATAAAATCTGCACAAAACAAACAGACATGTAGGGGCACATTGAAATATTTATTGAAAATTGCTGCAATTAAGTCAGTTCCACCGGAGGATGCTTCATGATTAAAAACTATAGCAAGTCCTAACGAAACAACTATTGATCCGAATATTATGTTTATTATCTTATCATTTCCTAGATTTACGTTAGGAAGCATTTTTTCGAAAACTAGTATATATGCTGATACTGCCATTGAAGATATTAGTGATTTCTTTGCAAATTCAAATCCAATAAAAATCATTCCTGCAATTAGTACAACTACGTTAAGTACTAAGTTTACCATACCTAAATTTAATACTGGCAAGGCTTCTGAAACCACCAGAGCAAATCCAGATATTCCACCAGCTGCAATATCATGGCTTAGTAAGAAAAAATATAATCCACCAGCTATAAGCAAGGATCCAATTAAAATCCATAGGTATTTTTTCATACAACCTCCTTATATTATAATAAAATGTTATCATAAAATAGAGATTTATTCAATAAACTCCAATTAAAAGGTGGCTTATAGAAATAAAATCCTTCATTAAGTTAACATTTTATATTTATCTTTGTTAATTCTTTGTGTTAGGAAAAATTTCTAAAGCCACCTTAAATTTAATCAACCCATTTTGGTGTTATTCTATTAAAATTATCATACATTTCTAATAAACCATCCACCTCTTCAGGTGTAAGCGTAGAATCTGATTTATTTCTCAAATTTATTATGCTTTCTAAAATGGTTGTTGCTTGATAAAGACTTAATAATCGATAAAACTTTCTTGCAGGTTTTTCCCCATTATGATAAGCTTTCAAGGCTGCTTTTGCAAATAATGGATAAGTAATAGCTATTCTATTTATCTCAACAAAATCAATTATACCATCCCCGTATTCAAGTTTTTTGATACCTCTTAAGTCTAAGGAATTCTCGTTGTATATCCTAATGTTTTTATCACTAATATTTTTATATAGTAAGTTAATGGCAGTATTTTCGGTAAGATGTTTGTTGGCATTGATATAATCAATCAATATATAGTCATCGTCACCAATCTCATTTAACCCATGCATGTAAAAAATTTTATTTGAGACTATCAAAAATTCTTTCTGCCAGTCTACTGGGTCTTGAGCTTTTATACCATGAAGTTTTCTCAAGGCAAGACCAAACTCAGTTCCTACCTTCTCTTGATCTTGGTCACTTGCCTTTTCAAGATAATCTTTTAAAGCTATTTCATTTCTATATTCATAAACCTTATAAGATTTTTCTATATCAGGCATTATGCCTTTTTCATAAATAGTAAGTGGATTTAGTCCTGCATGAGCTAGCACTTCATTAACAAGATCTTCATTTTCAAAGTCATCAAATTGGTTTAAGTCATAGAATGAGAATACATAATACTTATCATCCTTCTCTACTTTGTATTTACTAGAGCCAATTTTTTCGATACTATTGACTTTATCTTGATTATTAAAAATATTAGTATGACCTAGGATATTTCTAATATCACTAGTCATTTTAAAATCCTTATTTGTTATGTTCTTTTACTAAAGCTTCAACTTCTGAAGCAAGTTCCAAATCAATCGCTTTATCAGCAAATAATTTCTCGTCTTTTTGACTTGACTTAATTATTGTATCCTTAATCTCAGCAATTTTTGCAGATGAACCTGAAAATTCATCAAGGCCCAAACCAAGAAGAAGTTTTGTAGCTTCTGTATCTGCCGCAAAAGCTCCACACATTCCTGTCCATTTTCCTGCTTCGTGAGATACATCAATAACGTGTTTGATAGCTCTAAGAACAGCAGGATTATAGTTTGAATACATATGTGCTATATTTTCGTTTCCTCTATCTACTGCCAAGGTATATTGAGTTAAGTCATTTGTACCTATTGAGAAGAAATCTGCATATTTTATAAACTTATCAGCCATTATTATTGATGCAGAAGTTTCAACCATGATTCCTACATCAAGGTCTTTGTTATAAGCAATTCCTTCCTTATCAAGGTCCTTCTTAATTTCTTCAACTAATTCAATTGACTTTTTAAGCTCGTCTATATTAACTACAAATGGAATCATTATTTTTAGATTGCCAAAGGCAGAAGCCCTTACTAAGGCTCTTAATTGTGTTCTAAATATGTCTTCCTTGTCAAGACATAGACGAATTGCCCTGTAGCCTAAGAATGGATTTTCTTCAACAGGGAATTTAAAATAATCTAAGCCCTTATCGCCACCAATATCAAGTGTTCTAATAATTAGTGGTTTTTTACCAAGCATTTCTGTTGCTTCTTTATAAACTGCAAATTGTACTTCTTCACTTGGGAATTCAGAACTTTCCATATACAAAAACTCGGTTCTAAATAGACCGACACCGTCACATCCATTTTCTATAGCAAGTTTTAAATCTTCTATATTGCCAATGTTCGCAGAAACTTCTATGTGTTTACCATCTGTTGTGACAGCTTGTAAGTCTTTGATATTTTTAAGTCTTTCCTTCTTTTCTTTTAGTTCTGCGATTAATTTTTCATATTTAGCTACTTCATCGTCACTTGGGTTAATAATTAATACTCCCTCATAACCATCAATAATCGCTTTTTCTCCACCTTTTAGTTTTGTAGATACATCCGCCATACCAACAAGAGCAGGCATATCAAGAGTTTGAGCAATTATAGAAGTATGACTTGTCTTACCACCTAAGTCTGTAGCAAATCCTACTACAGCTTCCTTATCCATATTTGCTGTATCAGAAGGTGTAAGCTCTTTAGATATAATAATGCTTCCTTTTTCTAATTTTGAAAGATCTTTAGGCGTGATCCCCTTCAATTTATACATAACTTGGAAACCAATGTCTTGGTAATCACTTGCGCGTTCTTTTAGATATTCATCATCCAACGCGCTCATGATTTCTACCATTTCTCTTATAGTTTCATCAAGTGCAAGTTCACTATTTTTATTTTCGTTTTTGATTTTACCCTCTATGGTGTCTGAGAAGTATGGATCTTGGAGCAATTCTTTATGGGCATTTGCAATATTTTGTTGGGCTTCAGTAGGGTTGTCGAGATTGCTTAAATCATCAAAATAAGCATTTATTGCATCTTTCACTTTTTGATATTCACTATCAGCTGAATCTGAACTTATTGATGCTTGATTGACCTCAATTTTTTCCCTAGTAAATAAATAGATCTTGCCAATAGCATATCCAGTACTAGCCTTTATTCCTTCATATCTTTCAGTCATATAACTTATTCTCCTTTGAATTAATAATAATTTTAAAAAAAGGATACTTTAAAAGTATCCTTTATAGACTTGATTTTATTCAGCTAAATTCTCAACAAATTCAACTAATTCATCAGCGAATTTTTCTTCATCATCGCCTTCAACGATTAGTTTAATTTCTGTTCCTTTAGCAATACCAAGGCTCATAACATTGAAGATGCTCTTTGCATTAGCTTCTTTATCTTCTTTAATGATTGTAACTTCACCTGGATAATTCTTTACAAATTGTACTAATGATGCTGCTGGTCTAGCGTGTAAACCTGTTTCGTTTGTAACAACAACTGTTCTTTCTGCCATAAAATTCCTCCTAAATTTTCATTTACGTTTATATTTTACTATATTTTATAAAAATTAACAACAATTACCTAATGACCTTTGTTGATTCTCTTTTACTTATTTGAGCATCAATAATCCAGTCATCTTCTAAAATTTCAGCCTCGTGCTTAATTCTCTTAATCAAGGCTCTTATTGAAATTGCACCGATATCATAATATGGGATAGAAACTGTAGTTAGTTTTGGTCTGTAAATACTTGCAATCTTGTTATCGCCAAAACCCACCACTGATAAATCATCTGGAACTTTGATACCATGGTCTACACAATAATTCATAAATCCTATAGCTATCTCATCATTGACACAGGCAACTGCACTAATGTTTGCTTTCTTAATAAGATCAATTGCTTCATCAGCATTTGCATATCCGTCATCGCTTGACATGCCATCTATCCTAAGGATATATGACTTATCCTTACCAACTGCAATTTCATAGCCCTTAATCATAGACTCATTAATAACATTTTGATCCTTGCCAGCAATTAATAATATATTTTCATGTCCAGCTTCAGTCAAACTATTTATAAGTTTATATTCTTCAGATTCATAGTCTACCTTAACTGTTTTTATATTTTTATAATTGTGATACTTATCTAGGATTACAAAAGGTATCCTTGTCTCTCTAAGTTTAACCAATATTTCTGTTGAAATATCTTCGGTAATAATAACAAGACCTTCTACCTGTTTAGTTGCAAGAAAATCTATTGAGTTTTCAACTTGTTGGTCTTCACCATAGGAACTTGTAAGTAAGATATCATATTTATAAACCCTACCTATTTCTTCAATTCCTCTTATTAGTTGAGCCATATATTCAATACCAATATCTTTTACTATTACACCAACTAGATTTGATTTTCTCATTACTAGTGATCTTGCAAGTTCATTTGGTTTGAAATCTAGCTTATTAATTGCATCTAAAACTTTTCTTCTAGCTTCTGGACTTACAGGTTTTGAATTATTCATTACCCTTGAAACAGTAGATATAGATACGCCTGCAAGCTTAGCTACGTCTTTGATTGTTGGTTGTCCCATATTTCCTCCATTATATAAAAGACCATCAAGAAGACGGTCTTAAATTAGCCTGCAATTACGTTTTTTACAATGTCTATTACATCCATAATTAATGATGAATAGTCAGTAATTGATGCAACTCCAGCTCCAAAAGTATCTACACTATCAACCGCTGTTATTCCTACATAATTTACTGTATCTTTTATATCATCAGCTATAGAATTAACACTTGTCATAGTATCATTGACTTTTGCTATCGCCATCTTCAAATTTGGATCTGTAACTACGCTGTTTAAGTTAGTTACAAGATCACTTGCCTCATTGGTTAGATGTGGCAGTTTTGTTATAATACTATCTATATTGCTCGAATTTTTGTTAAGCACCTCTTGCAAACAATTTAATAATTTATTAAATTTAACTAGGACTAGCACCAAAAATATCAATGCAAGGATAGCCAAAATGCTAATAATAATATTGCCTAGAAGATTAAAATCTATAGTTATACTCATTTATATCTCCTTGACTAATTATTCTTATGTCTTACTTTTAAATCGTTCTCTTTTACCTTTTCTTTTGTTTCTTTAGCTTCTTCTTTTAAATCTTCAGCATTATCTTTAACTGCTTCTTTAGTTTCTTTAGCTTCTTTAGAAATTTCTTCTTTTTTTTCATCTGCTACTTTTGAAATTTCTCCGGCGCTTTCCTTAACTATTTCTTTAACATCTTTAGCGCCTTCAGCAAGTGATTCTTTCACTTCTCTTGAAGCATCTTTGATTTGTCTTCCTGTATCTTTGGCTACTTCAGCTCCATATTCTAGGCCATCCTTAATTGGTTGAAGATCGGTGTATGCCCTATATTTCAAGTCTTCATAACCGTCTTTTGCCTGATCTATCACATCGTATGTTGTATCTCTGACTGTTTCAACAGTATCATTAAATGCTTCTTTTATGTCTTCTCTTGTTTGCTTACCAGATTTAGGAGCAAATAATATACCTGCTGCAGCACCAACTAAGGCACCAACGAGTAGTCCTTGTCCTCTCATTCTCGAATCATGGTTTTTAGCTTTCCAAATCTCGTACTTAATTTCCCTTTGTTTAGCTTTTGCTTTACTTTCAATATAATCTGCTAGTGACATATATCATTCTCCTTTATTTTTAGTCTTATTAATTATTACCCAAAAATAATATTTTAAAACTTTAAATTTATCCTAAGGGGGTCCTTAACTTAAGACCTTCCCGTATGTGAAGGTGGGCAAGCTGTCTAAAATCTCTGACTTCCACTCATTGGAGGCTTGCCATCAAAGTTAGAACTCCGCAATCCCTTATAAAGTTTGTAGGTTTAAATTGGACCTATACCTTAGGATAATTTAATTATAGTATATTTAAAAATTTTTTGCAAGATAATCTTTTCATAATTTAAGTAAAAAAGGCTTGAATTCAGGCAAATTCTCAAGGATAATACTTTCCTGACCAACAAATTCTTTAAATGATAAATAAAAAGAATGTAGTAAGAAACGATCAAAATTATAAGCTGATCCATAAAGTTTATCACCGATTATAGGATGCCCCATACTCCTAAGACTAGCCCTGATTTGATGAGTCTTTCCAGTTTTTATATCACACTCTATAAGTGAATAGTCATCATCACAAGACAAGGTTTTAAAATATGTTATAGCAAGTCTTCCTTTCTCGCTATTCCTATAAGTCTTACTAATTTCATCGTATTCAAGATTTATTTTAAATAATTCATTTATATTAAGTGCTCCAGCCACATAGGCCAAATATTTTTTATGCGTCTTGTTTTCCTCAATTTGTTTTTGATAATAAGCTTGAGCATATCTATTTTTAGCAACCATCATTAATCCTGATGTGTTCATATCCAACCTATTTATTAGTCTTATTTTAGATTTAATATCATTTTTCTGAAAATAATAGGCTAATAAATTAGCAAGACTTAACTGATTTTTTGAATTAACAGTTAGCCCACTAGGTTTATTTACGACTATGATATTTTCATCTTCATATACTATATTTAGTTCTCCCTTAATAGGTTCGTAATCAAGATTTTCGGGGTCAATTTTTATCTTTACGATATCTCCTTTACCCAAGTTAATATTATTATGAACACTACTGTCATTGACCAATATTCCTTCATTCAATAAATCTTGGTATGCTCTAATAGAGATTGATTTTTCTTTCAAAAATTTCTTTAAGGTTATTTTTCTAAAATTTTCAAATTTTATATAATTCATACTAGCTCCTATGATATAATATAATCGAAAGGATATGATATGACAAATATAATTAATATTTTTAAGAACAAATCTAGATATACAAATACTATTTTTCATAAGGTAAAAAACATATTACAAAGCAATGGGTATCAAGTTAGCACCCATTACAACAAAAACGCTTTTTTAAATCTTGTAATTGGTGGAGATGGAACATTTTTAAATGCCGTGCACCTTACTAATTTTTCACCTATTCCTTTTATTGGAATTAATACTGGCCATCTTGGTTTTTACCAGGAAATAGAAGTTGATATGCTTGATGAATTTGTAGCTGCTCTTTCAAAAAAAGAATACTCTATTGAAGAGCTAACAGTGCTTGAATCTAAAATAAATAACAAAAAAATTAATGCTATAAATGAAGTGGTTGTAAAATCAAGTAAAAACCAGATAATTAGGCTAAAAGTTTTTATTGATGGCAACTTCATTGAGTACTACTCAGGTGATGGCCTAATAATCTCTACCCCACATGGATCAACTGCTTATAATCTTTCAGCTAAAGGAGCAATCCTCCACCAGTCCCTCAACGGCTACCAGCTCACACCAGTAGCTCCAGTTTATTCAAACCTTAACAAGGCTTTAAAGTGCCCTGTTGTTCTACCCAATGATGCTAGTGTAGAAATTTCAGTTTCAAAAAGAGATAACTATCACACAGTTTTTATATTTGACGGAAAAGAATTTTTTACCCAAGACTATAAAATTAAGATTAGTGTTTCTCAAAACAAAATAAATAAGCTTATTCTCAATAAAAACCATTACTGGACTAATATTAAAAATAAACTTATGTAATTAATTAAATGAAATTGTATTAAAAATGTCTCTAACGATTCTTCTTGCTAAAGGCGCAGCTACTTCACCACCTGTGCCTTGACTATCTTCAATAACGATAGCAAAAGCAATTTGGGGGTCATCTGCAGGAGCAAATCCAACAAACCATGCATCTACTTTACCATCTGCCTTATCAGCAGTACCTGTTTTACCAGCAAGCTTAACCCAATCGATATAAGCCGCACTTCCTGTACCATTTCTTACTACTTCTACCATCAAATCTCTTATAGCATTTGCTGTAGTTTCACTAGTTGCCTTAGATAATATTTCATCTTCCGCTTCAAAGATAACGTCGTTTTCCTTATTGGTAATTTTATCCACAAGTCTTGGCTTCATCATAACTCCATTATTAGCAATAGCTGATGTAACCATAGCCATATGCAAAGGAGTAACCTGAGTTTTTCCATAACCAAAACCTGTCATAGCAAGGTCTGCTTGATTTAAATCCTTAAAAGGTATAACAGACTTATTTTTATCCAAATCAAATTCATAGTCTTTATTGAAAGCAAAATTCTCACTAGTTTTTGCTAATTTATCCCTACCTAATTTTACTGCCTTGTTAGCAAAATATGTGTTAGCAGAATTAATGAAAGCTGTCCTTAAATTCAAGCTACCAAATATTTGGTCTTCAAAGTTTTTTATTTCATAGCCTTGGACAATTTCACTTCCTTTATCATTGTAAGAAGTATCAATATCATTATCTAAAATCGATGCAGAAGTAATAATTTTAAAAGTGGAACCCGGCCTATATAAACCTAAACAAGCCCTATTAATAAGCCTTCCATCGTCTGTTTGAATTAGATTATTCCAATCATCATCGAGACTATTTGGGTTAAAACTTGGTGTTGATACCATTGCTAAAACCTGTCCAGTTGTCGGATTCATGACTACACATGCCCCCTTGTGAGCACTAAGGTAGTTATAAACAATATTTTGAATATTTTGATCAACACTTAGATGAAGGTTATTTCCTGTATCCTTTTTTACAACCATCTTCCTGAATTGACTGAAGTTTTCTCCGCTAATCGCGAGTAGTTCTTTATTATAGGATTTTTCAATACCAGTTTTACCGTAGGTAGTTGAAGAATAACCTGTAATTGGAGCTGACGCTTCCGGATAATTATAAATTCTTACTTGCTTTCCAGATCCATCCTTTTTGCTAAATGCTAAAACATTTCCATTTTTATCATATATACTTCCTCTTTTTACTAAATCTTCATTAAGCCAAAGTCTCCTATTATGAGAGTTTTCTGCTAAGGACTTGGCCTTAAATAGTTGAAAATAAACTAAATATAGGGTTAGGAACATAAACAAACAAACAAAAAATATCATAACAAATACCAATCTTTTGTTTAGGGTTGATTTAGATAAGACTTTTAATTGGTTATTTTCCTTATATCTTTGTTTTTCTTCAAGTTCCTTTATTTTGTCAATGAAACTTTTACCAGTAATTCTTTTTTTATTTTCTCTATTATCTGTCACTCTTGCCTCCTTCTTTTAATTCTTCCCCACAATATTGAAGGCATCCTAGGAGGATAAATCCAGATAACATTGATGAGCCTCCTTGACTAATAAATGGTAGGGTTACTCCTGTTAATGGAATAAGCTTAAGGACACCACCAAGAATGATGAAAGTCTGTAAGGCAAATAAAATTCCTATACAAAAGGCTAGTACAGAATAAAATTTATTTTGTTGAGTTAGAGAAATCTTTAAAGCTCTATAGACGAGTATCATAAATAACAATACAACTCCTACACCCATAAAAACTCCCATTTCTTCGCAAATAGCTGAGAAAATAAAATCTGATTCTGCTACTGGAATATAGTCAGGCCTACCTAGACCAATACCAGTCCCAAATAAACCACCACTTGCGGTAGCAAATAAGGCTTGGGTAATTTGATAGCCTGTTGCATCTATGTCTGACCATGGGTCAAGCCAAGTTGAAACTCTAATCCTAACGTGTCCAAATAGAAAATAAGCAACGATAGAGCCTATTATCATAAAAAACATATTTATAAAAATAAGTTTCCTGTCTTTTTCATAAACAAATTGACTTAAAATTAAGACTCCAAAAAATATTAACGCAGTTCCCAAATCCTTTTGAAGAAATAAGAATCCTATGAATACATAAATCATAAAATTCATAAAATACCTTCCAAAGGGTTTTAGGCTAATTTGATTAAAATTAGTGTAAAAGCTTGCAATAAAAAAAGCAAGAGGGACCTTTATAAATTCTGAAGGCTGGATACTAAATTTATGTGCAACTATAATCCAGTTTTTTGCTCCATATAAATTGGTACCAAAAATCAATGTAAATATAAACAAAGCAATAGAAATGCCTGCGTAAAATAAAATAAATTTATCCCATTTCTTATAAGATTTTAAAATAAAATAAGTCATAAAAAATAGGATTACACCTACAATATAGATTTGCAATTGTCTTCTGCCAAGTTTTGGATCAAGTCTATATATAATGGCTACCCCAATCGAAAATAACATATTTACAATCAAAAGCAAGATATTATCAGACTTTGTAAACCTATCTACCAAAAATGAAGTAAGCAAGGTTACAATAAGAATTGCTAGATAGGTATAAAAATCCATACTTGTTAAATTTTTAATATTAAATATCATAGCTAAAGACAAGGATAAAAACTCAAATAAAAATAAGTTTAAATTTGCTTTTGCTCTTGTAAGTATCATTGATTTTTCTAATTTATCAAAAGTTCTATTCATCATGATCACCTTGGACGAATAAGAATTTTAGAGAACCAAGTCTAATGATATCTCCAGATTTAAGCTCAATAGCATCTGTTATTTTTTCATCATTTAAGTAAGTTCCATTTGCAGATTTTAAATCTTCAAGAAAATACATACTTTCATCTTGTAAAATTCTAGCATGAAATTTTGACATATATTTATCATTTATGCTTATAGTATTTCTTGCATCACGGCCAATTGTATTATCCTCACCTATGAAATAATATTCCTGAACCATGAAACTAAAACCGTCATTAATATTTATTAATTTTAAATAAGTATCTGATTCTTGTTCTTTTTTTAAAGTAGTTCTAACATCATAATATATTATTCTAATTATTGAGTAAATAAAATAGAAAACTACGAAAACAAAAATATACTTTAATATTGTCGATAGTAATTGATATAAAGTTAAGCTTCCAAAAACATTAATTGAAAACACCTTATCAATAACGCTAAAAAATTTTTCCATATATTTATACTCCTTGGCTATATATTATGATATTTTAATGGAAATTCAAGTTTTCAAGAAAAAAATCTCAGGTTTTACCCTGAGATTTTAAATAAAAGTGTTATTTTATAGAGTCGATTAAACTTTCCATATACTTAACAATTGCATTTTTCTTTGCTAAAGCTTTATCCATAGAATCAGAAATTGCATTTACATAAATTTTTATTTTTGGTTCTGTGCCAGAAGGTCTTAAAGTCACCCATGAATCGTCGCTAAAGTAGCATTTTAATACATTAGATTTTGGAAGACCTGTCTCATCATTTTGATAATCTATGACTCTAGAAACCTCTTCCCCATTAATTTCTTTAATTGGATTTTCTCTAACTTCAGTCATTATTCTACCAATTCTTGCTTGACCATCAGCTCCTTCAAGCACAATAGAGACAACTTCATTAGAATAATATCCATGTTCCTTATAAATTTGTTCTATTACATCTAAGAGAGTTTTACCTTGTGATTTATAGTAAGCAGTCATTTCAGTTATCAACATAGCAGCTGTAACAGCATCTTTATCTCTCACGAAATCCTTATAATTGTAACCGATAGATTCTTCAAAACCAAAAACAAACTTTCCTGTATTATCTCTTTCAAGTTCATTTGCCTTGTCATAAATATTTTTAAATCCTGTCAAAACATCGTATTTCTTAACACCATATTTTTTTGCAATTGGCGCAATAAGGTCTGTAGTTACTATAGATTTAACCACCGCTGGATTTTTTGGTAAGTCTCCCTTAGCATCAAGTCCTGATAAAATATATTGGGTTAAGAGAGTTCCGATTAAATTGCCTGTCAAGAATTGATATTCACCGTTTTTATCTCTAACTTCTACCGCACATCTGTCAGCATCAGGATCTGTCGCAAGAAGTAAGTCAGCACCAACTTTTTTACCAAGTTCTTCTGAATACTTGAAGGCCTTTGGGTCCTCTGGATTTGGATAACCTACTGTAGTAAAATCAGGATCAGGATTTTCCTGTTCCTTTACAACATGGATATTAGTAAAATTTCTTTCTTTAAGAATTCTTCTAACTAGCTTATTACCTGTACCGTTTAGTGGTGAATAAACAACGCAAATATCCTTATCAATACCCTTATCATTGATAGAGCAATCTAATATTAATGACATATATTTTTCTATTACTTCATCTGGAACATATTCGATTATTCCTTCTTTTAAACCTTCCTCAAAATCCTTTCTTGGTATTTCGAAAAAGTCTGGATGATCGCCAATATAAGTTAAAATTTTATTAGCTGTTTGATCCATAATTTGGCTACCTTCTTCATTATAAGCTTTGTAACCATTGTATTCTCTAGGATTGTGAGAAGCTGTTACCATTACACCTGCTACACATCCAAGCTCACGAATAGTAAATGAACATACAGGGGTTGGCTCAATATCCTTATGAATATAAACTTTAATGCCATTAGCAGCAAATACTTCTGCTGCAATTTTAGAAAATTCTAGAGACTTATGTCTAACATCATAAGCTATAGCAACACCACGTTTTTTAGCCTCATCTCCACCTTCTGCAATTGCATCGGCAAAACCTTGAGTAGCTTGAGCAACCATGTACTTATTCATCCTATTAGTACCAGCGCCGAGCTTGCCTCTTAAACCAGCAGTTCCAAATTTTAAAGACTGATAAAACCTATCTTTAATCTCGTCTTCATTATCCTTAATAGCTTCTAATTCTTTTCTAGTTTCCTCATCAAACCTGTCGTCCTTGTACCAAATTTCAAAATTTTTCTTATAATCCATAAGCATCTCCTATTTTATATACATTTACTGACAAAGATTCAAGACTTAAACCGTCAGTTGCCTCTAAGCTTATCTTATTCATACCCTCTTTATCAAAAACCTTTACAATTTTTTTATCCTTATTATCATTAATATATTCGTCCAATATATCCCAACTTACAAACATATCATTTCCATTAGCATTTATAAGGACAATATACTTATTGTCAAGTATATAGCCAATTAAACTATCTTCTAAACCTTCAATAAATCTAAGCCTATTTTCTATCTCATCCTTAGAAGTATATTTGAAGGCATCTATGTTTTTCCTCAATTTAATCAAATCTTTGGTATAATTAAAAATTTCGAGGTTATTTTTCTTATCTTCCCATTTTATAGCATTCACTGAAAGTGGCGAATTATATGAATTAGAGTCGTTCTTTTTGCTATGGTTAAATTCGTTGCCTTCATATATAAAAGGCTTGCCAAATGAAAGCATGATTATTCCTAAAGCGAGTTTTATATATGAATTAATGTTTCTAGTATCGTCTAGTGAAATAGCAAGCTTATCATAAATAATTAAGTTATCATGACAATTAAAATAATTGATTGTCTCAGCTGCATCATCTGCAAAGCCATCACCATTTCCATAATCAATTGAACCTCTTATTCCAGTTTCAATAGCATGTTTATTATAGAATAGTCCTTGTATATATCCTTTGCCGTAAGAATCTACATCGCCCTTTATAGCATCCCTAAAATCATCGTTAAATACTCCAAAACCATTTGATTTTTGTTTGCCTTTCCAGATCTGCTGGTCATAGCTTAGTGGCGAAGATAAAGCCATCCATGGTTCACCGTAAATAATAATATTAGGGTTTATCTTCCTTAATTCTCTGATTGCAATTCTTATTGTTTCAAGATCAATTAATGCCATCAGGTCGAATCTAAAACCATCTATCTTATACTCTTTAACCCAATGAACTAAGGAATCTATTATTAATTTTCTCACAAAAGGTTTTTCACTTGCAAGTTCATTACCACAACCTGAACCGTTAGAAAAGCTATGGTCTGGATTTGTCCTATGATAGTATTGGGGAGCTAAGGTATTTAAGTTTGAATCAACAGTCTTAAAGGTATGGTTATAAACCACATCCATAATTACACCTATTCCCTTATCATGGAAGGCCTTGACCATTTGCTTAGCTTCTCTTATCCTAGATTTAGGATTAGTTGGATCAGTTGAGTATGAACCTTCAGGTGCAAAATATAATTCAGGATCGTAACCCCAATTATAATTATCATCACAGAAAAATTTAGAATTATCCTCATCAACGCTTATAAAATCATACATTGGAAGGATTTGAACGTGTGTAACACCCAGATCTTTAATATTATCAATTCCCGTTCTTACGCCTTTATATGACGTATTCATCTCTGCTAAACCTAAGAACTTACCCCTATTAAATACCCCACTTGATTTATCTGCTGTATAGTTTTTTACACTCAACTCATAGATAATTGCTTCATTTTCTTTTATTTCTGGGATTTTGCTTTCCCTAAAGCCTTCTGGATCTGTATCCTCAAGGTTTGCGATTGCAGAATACATAGAATTTATAGACGCTGAAAATGCGTATGGGTCTGTAACTTCATACTTATCTTCTACAATATAATTATAAAAATAACCATCGTAATCCCCTGCTAGGCTTATTGAAAATATCCCCATATCATCTTTTGACATCGGATAGGTTTTTCTTCTGACTTCTTTTATGTTATCAGTTATAACAAGGTCTATCTTATCCCTATCTGGTGCAAAAACTCTAAATGTTGTTAAATCTTTAGAATATATTGCTCCTAACTTAATTTTTTTAAGTTCCTTATAGCTAATGTTTTTCTTTTTAACTAAATTCATCCTATTTACTAATTACTTCATCCAATCTAAAATTATTTGCCCATATTATATTTTCTACTTGCCTTTTAGTCCATTTATCAATATCTAAATATTCATTCTCTATTTTACTTCTAGTATTTACTAGATCTTCAAGATCATAAAAAATCTTAAAAGAGTCGTTATACATCAAAAGCTGGTCATAGATAATTTTGAAATTATAAGGAAAATTATCATAAGATTCATTCAACAAATTATCAATTGTGAATTTAACTATTTCACTATTATAATAAAACTCATTTGCATTGTATGAGTTTTCAATATCTAATTTTTGAATTGTATCAAAATCTGCTCCAAAAGTGTAAAATGAATTACTTACATCAAGATTATCAATTATCCCACCCTTAGTAGATATAATATTTGACATATTAAAGATAGCATTTAGAATATGGAAATTCTGGTTGTCAAGAGTAGGCAAGGTTAAATTTGAGTAAATATCAACTGCAGGCAAGACTCGCTTTATTTTTTCCACATTTAGGTCTTCTACAAAGACAATTTTTATTTTTTCCCTAATAAATTTATCCTTATCTATCATTTTCTTTAGAGCAATGATAAATTTTATAGTCTCCTTCGCCATAAAGTAGCCTTCATTGGCCTTACCTGAAAATATATATGTTGTAGGTGTTAGCTTGAGATTGCTGTTATATTTAAGCATGTAATATTTATATGCAATAGCTAGGCAATTTAAAATCTGTCTTTTACTCTCATGCATAATAGATAATTGAATATCATACATGGAATAAGGATTTATAACATCTCCCAGACTATTTTCCACTATCTTCGCTAACCTGCATTTATTATTGTACTTTACTTTATCTAAATCTTTAAAAAAACTTTCGTTATTTTGTATTTTTTTGATTTTTTCAATTTTTTCATAAGCAAAAGAATTTATGCCGTAATCTCTCAAAAGATTTGAAAGACCAACATTTGAAGATGATGAGTATAAAATTCTATCTGTTCCATAATTAAAATATGAATGATTAATGTCATTTTCTCTCGCTTCAGCGATAATTTTAGATAGGTAATTATAATCACCTGAAAGATATTTGTTAATATTTCTAAATGATACTTTACCATTTTTTATAATACTTAGTTCAGGAGAAATAATCTGAAGATTTTTTTGTATCTCAATAATCGCATCCTTAATCTCTTGGTTTATTCTTCGAATCATCTCAATATCATAATCTTCAACGCTATCGTCTGTTATTGAAAAAGCAACATGGTCAAAAACCATTCTTGACATATCAATTGCTTTTGACATCTCATATCCATATTCCCTTGTTAGAATTCGTATAAATTCAATTAGAGCTAGGCTTGGATGTATATCGTGACTGAAAATTTTAATATTATTTTCTATCCCCTTTATATTGCCGTGCCTCTTGTTATGCCTCCTAAAGATATCTCTAATAGCTGAAACTGCATAAAAATATTCTTGTTTTAACCTTAGAAATTTACCTTCATATGTTGAATCATCAATATATAAAAATTTATTTATCGAAGAAATATTAATGTAGTTATCATAAGCCTTAAGAAAATCTCCTCTAGTGAAATCTTCGATATTTATAGCATCTACAACTTCAGACTTAAAAAGTCTTAAGGTATTTACGAAATCTGCATTATCACTTAAAATCGGCATATCATATGCTATTGTTTTACTCTTTCTTCCATCTATTTCTAAAAGATAAGAAAAAGATTTTTTATGTTCCCAATTAGATCCTTGTTCTAACCAAAAATCAGAATATTCTACCTGCCTGCCGTCAACAATCTTCTGCTTTAAATTTCCATTTTCATATCTTAAAGCATAAGCGACAGCACGTTTCTTTTGATTTGCTAATTCATTTATCAAGGCAGATGAACCAATACCAATATCACCTACTCCTAAATCAGCTTCTTTTTCGCAAGCAAGAATTTCATCAAAATCAAATCCTAATTCGTCAAGAGCTTCAATTATTTGATCTTTTATTTTAAGTCTATGTATATTCCTATCTATAAACTTTCCAGGTAAGTATTCAAAGGACAAAATATAATAGTCCTTATCATTTTCTAGATCTTTTGACTTGACCCAAGTCTTACCAATAACTTCCATTAAATACCTGCATAAACAGTCATAAACTTCATTTACTCGAGCATTTTTCGTATTTTTCGCATAAAAAGAATACAAAAAACTTTGTATTCTTTTTACGATATATTCTTTATCTTTATTCATATTTTTTACGCCTTAATTTTTTCATAGAGGTCTAAGTATTTTTCTGACGACATTTCCCAGTCATTTTTTTGCTTCATTGCATTCATAACCAAATGCTTATGTGTTTCATTCTTATTCTTATAAACATCTATAGCATTTTTAGTTGTGAATAAAAGCTCATGCGCATTAATATTTGCAAAAGAATAACCAGTACCTTCGCCGGTATATTCATTATAAGGGATGACTGTATCTTTTAGACCTCCTGCTTCCCTTACAATTGGTAGAGATCCATAACGCATAGCAATCAATTGGCTAATTCCACAAGGCTCAGATATAGATGGCATTAGGTAAAAATCAGAACCTGCATATATTTCATGAGATTCTTTTTCATTATAGTAAATTCTTGCTGCAACCTTGTCAGGATACTTCCATTCGAAATATTTAAACATTTCTTCATAAGTGTAATCTCCTGTACCCAAGACAACTAATTGGATATCTTCTTGTAGCAATTCTTCCAATATATACCTTACAAGATCCATACCCTTCATCTCATTTAGCCTTGAAACTATACCAAATACTGGCACATCATCTCTCTGTGGGAGGTTATATAGTTTTTGTAATTCTTTTTTATTTATATACTTATCATTTATAGAATTCAAATCATAATTTTTTGCAAGATTTTTATCTGTAGCAGGATTCCAAACATCGTAATCTATTCCATTAACTATCCCATCTAACTTATAATTATATTCCCTTATAACACCATCAAGGCCCTCGCCGTAGAATGGATATTGGATTTCTCTTGCATAATTTTCAGAAACTGTATTTACATGTGTAGCATGGATAATTCCACCCTTCATGAAATTTATTGCATCATAATATTTTAAGTCATTTTCATTAAAATATCTACCATCTAAACCTGCAAGAGCCATATAATCAGAATTAAATACCCCTTGGTATTTTAGGTTATGAATGGTAAAAAGAGTTCTTATATCTTCGTAATAAGAATCCCCTGTCCTAAAATCATTTACAAATACATTGACCATGGCTGTATGCCAATCGTTCGAATGGATGATATCAGGTTTGAAATTTATTTCCTTTGGCAAAAGTGTGCAAACCTTTGAGTAGAAAATATATCTTTCCGCATCATCGTCATATCCATAAAGTCCATCTCTATCAAAATATTCAAGATTATCTATGAAATAATAAATAACACCATCCCATTCTAACTGGTATACTCCAGCGTATTGGTGTTTCCAATCAAGGTCAACATAAAATTCAGTAATTTTTTCCATTTTTTCGCGATAAGATGCACCAATACCTTTATGTAAAGGCATAACAACTCTAATATCTACACCTTTTTTCTTTAATTCTTTTGGAAGGGCTCCAGCAACATCTGCAAGCCCCCCTGTTTTTATGAATGGTACTGATTCACTTGTTAGAAAAAGTATATTCATTAATAACTCCTTTGGTCTAGTGATTCATTTTTACTTGTTACATATGGATTCGCCCTATTACCAAACAATCTTACATCATGACCAATTTCTGTCCCCTTATCAGTAATTACAAAGTTAAGTATTGCTCCATCACCAATAACAGAATCTTGGAAAATTATAGAATTTCTGATAATAGCACCCTTACCAATCTTAGCACCTCTAAATATAATAGAATTTTCTACTTCTCCTTCTATGATACCACCATTAGCTATCAAAGAATTTTTCACATTTGCATTCTTAGTATAAGATGTTGATGGTTCATCTTTTGATTTTGTATAAACAAGTCCATCTTCATAAAATAACTTATCAAAGGTTTCCTGATTTAGAAGTCTCATATTTACTTCATAGAAAGAGGTAAAATCTTTTATTATTTCAAATTCCTTATCTTGTCTATAAAAATCAATATTCAAATTACCTGGATAGGCAAAAATTGCAGACAAAAGTGAATTTGAAACATTTTCCTGCATAGCATGTCTTAAAACCTTTAAGAAAGATTCTTTCTTCATAATTAAAGAGCCCAAGAATAGATCAACCGTATCTGTTATACCCATGTTAATTCCTACTCCAGTTGGCTTACCATCATCATCAGAATTGATTATTGATTGGTCTAAGTATTCTCCATCCTTATCTGTAACTTTACTTGAAAGTATTAAACAGTCTATATCCTCATCTTTCATTTTTTCCATTGCATCTCTTATATCTTCCTTTATAATATACATTGGATTTTTGATATAAACATATTCAAACTCATGCTCTTGGAAATAGACAATAGTGTCATAGTAAGTCTCAATCTCACTTTTAGACCCTTTACTAGCAAGACCTACAGGGTTTATCATAAGACCACCATTTCTCCTATTTAATTCCCAACTTTTACCATTACCAATATGGTCAAGAGCAGATCTGAGCTTGCTTCCTGCGTACAATATTACTCTATTGATATCATAATTAGCAAGATTTGATAAGGCAAAATCTATTATCCTATATCTGCCACCAAAAGGCAACATAAAATCCGGTCTAAATTTGCATAAAGGCCCGTAATTTGTTTCTTTAAAATTTGGACTATAAACTAAAGCAACAATCCTATCCATCCTATTCCTCCTCTATACCTTCGTTACTAACTAAATAAACTATATCATCATTTTCTTTTCCGATATCTTCTGTCAACACCATATTTTCTGCAACTACTGCATTATAGATTTTAGCTCCAGACTTAACCTTAACTCCATTTAATAAAACAGAATTATATACTTCAGCGCCTTTTTCAATTTCTACTTCAGAGAAAAGAACAGAATGATTAACCTTTCCATCAATTACACAAGCTTCGTTAACAAGAGTATCAGTTAATGTTGCATTTTTACCAAGTCTATGTGGAGGTAAGTTTAAGGACTTGGTATATATTCTCCAATTATCATCATAAATATCTAATTCGTTATCAGGATCAATTAAATCCAAGTTGGCTTGCCAGAAACTTCTAACTGTTCCAACATCCTTCCAGTATCCATCAAACTTATATACATAGAGCGGTGAACCTTGATGTAACATTTTCGGAATTATATCATGTCCAAAATCATTTGTAGATTCTTTATTTTCGTAATCTTCTATTAATTCCTTCCTCAAAACCTTCCAATTGAATACATAAATACCCATTGAAGCAAGATTTGATTTTGGATTTGCAGGTTTTTCTTCAAATTCTACAATCTTGTCATCGTCATCAGTATTCATAATACCAAAACGGCTAGCCTCTTCCCATTCCACTTGCATTACTGCAATTGTACAATCAGCTCCTTTTTGCTTGTGCACATCAAGAAGCTCCCTATAGTCCATCTTATAAATATGGTCACCTGATAAAATGAGAACGTATTCAGGATTAACTTCGTCTAAATAATTAATATTTTCATAAATAGCTGAAGCTGTACCCTCAAACCATCTACCACCTGATTCAGTATAATAAGGAGTAAGAATTCTTAAACCTCCAAAATTCCTATCATAATCCCAAGCTGCACCAATACCAAGGTGTTCGTTAAGAAGTTGAGGTTTATACTGAGTTAAGACTCCTATATCTTTAATTTCACTATTTGTTGAATTACTAAGGGCAAAATCTATAATGCGGTATTTCCCTCCAAATGGAACTACCGGTTTAGCCATCTCCCTTGTCAATGCTTTAAGTCTAGAACCTTGACCTCCTGCCAAAAGCATTGCTGCAGTATTATTTGCGTTTCTCATAAGCCCTCCTGTTTATATAATAATTGTCTTCATATATATACCCAAATATAGGATTTATATTCTAGAAAACCTTTTCTTATCTTATATTTTATCACGAATTCCATCATTTTGACAAGGCTTTTATAATTAGTATAATTACCCTATATGGGGATGCCATGGTTTCGACGTGATTGAAGAAGCTTAGGCTGCAGGTCGTATATCAAAACGTAAATTGATAATTAAATATAAACGCAAACAATAATAGCGAAGCAAACTTCGCACTAGCTGCCTAGTAATAGGACAAGCAATAAATATTAGGTCCGTCGCAGACTTAATATTTGTTTTATAATCTAGCGACAACTGGTATATCAAAGCTTTGCGATATATCTAGTACTATGAAGCTAGCATAAAAATTTTTTGTAGATTTTTGATTTTTTATGCAAATTTAAAAGATCTAATAAGCTTGTAGATGCCTTCGGTGATGCTTTCACGGACAAGGGTTCGAGTCCCTTCATCTCCACCACTTTAAACTAGTAAACCTTTCTGGTTAAACTTAGATGGTTCTATATAGTTCTGTACATTGATTTTACAACATTTATTAGATTTTATTATTTTTCTATATGTTTCTATATAGTTCCATTTAATTCTAAAAATCGTAACATTTTTACGAATTTCGTAACATTTTTTCGTAACACGAATAAATGAAAATAATTATAATACGAGGGGAATATGAAAATAGGACAAGCAATAAAATATCGTAGAGAAGAATTGAATTACTCTTTGGAATACCTCGCTAACAGAATTGGTAAATCAATACCAACTATGTATAGATATGAAAGATCAGAAAATCCAGATGTTTTAAGTTTAGATGTTTTCTTGGAAATATGTGAAATCTTAAAAACAACTCCTGATGAAATTTTAAGTGATGTTGACAACTATATAAGGAGTAACGCCAAAGTTTTCCCTTCAGTAATTAGAGTTCCCCTATTTAGCGATGATTATATTTTAGAAGCACACAATGAAGATGCCGAATTTTATGTTCCCTTTGATAATCCTTCTGAAATACCATATAAAGATATTACTGCATATAAAATAAAAAATACTACTAATTTTCCTAACTGTTTTGATAAAGGTGATATAATTTATATTTGTAAAGTCAAAGAATTTGAAGATAAGAAAAACTATATTTTTCTTAGAGAAGCAGATAATAAAGTTCAATTAATAAAAGCTAGGCTGCTAGATGAAGGGAATTTTTTGTTTATAGATGAGAATAATAAAGTGATCGAGCTTCAACATAATAATCTTAAATTAATAGGAAAATTATTGCAGATTAGCAAATCACTATAAAAATTAAAATAAAATTTTAATTTACTTTACAGTTATTGAGTTTTAAAACTTTCATAGTAGAATGCTATTAACCAGAAAAGATATCAGTTTGTTTCATGCAGACACACAAAAGCCAGGAGTTCCAGCTCCTGGCTTTTAGTTTACCCGACTTATGCTCGTAAAGCCAACATTTTTTGAAATTGTTCCTGGTAAAAAGGATCACCCCCACTTATGTGGGTAAAACACTAAACAAAAGTCGATTTTAAGCTAAATGCAATCTTCATATTTTGCGATTTAAGGCATTTTATTTTTTAAAACATATAATTACATTCATTTCTTTTTTTCTATCAAGAAATATGCTTTTGTGGCACTTTGAACCATACCCTTGTCTACCAATCCAGTCCTCTCTCGCCAGCCAGGGTCAAGAGTGAATACATTACCATTACTATCAGCTCCAGCATAAGCTACAAAGTGTCCTGCATTAAAATTAAACCAGCTTCCTATTTTTCTTGGTGGATTTGAGTAATAATCCCTTCCACCGACATTTCCTAGAGCCATTCCACCATTACTCAAATGTCTTCTTGCTTCATTATAATCTAAAGTTCTTCTAACTGTATATCCTTGACTTCCTAGATATGATTCTAGCATTCTTGCAAGTCCGTTACCATCACTTCCATAGCTTGTACCTGTAACACCTAGTCTTACAGCTTCGTCCCAAACTTTTCTTGGATTTACACTCTTGCCAGTTAAGTTTGACAAGAGTATAGCTAATGAAGTTGGTCCACAACCTACTCTTTGTATATTTCCTCCAAAGTCGCCTTGATTCCAATAAGCGTATGTTTTACCATTGAAATTAACATACCCCATTCCACCTGATCCACCAACAATGTTTGCAATATCTTGCATTCCTATTCCAGAAAAATTTGCACCTGGTATGCTAGAGTCAGATTGATTAGGTATAGGCTCTTGATCTTCGACTCCTTCTAAAATAGGATATTGAAATTTCCACTCATTATCAAACATATCTTCTGCATTAGATACTGTATCTCCATTCCAACCTTCAAACGTCCACTGCTCGTCTGCTTTTATTTCTGTAACATTAAAAATACTAGTTATTGCTATGAAACTTGCAATCATAAATATTTTGCTCTTTTTCATCTTTTCTCCTTTTATCATTTTTTGATATTTTGTTGTTTAAATTTATTTATTTTATCATAATATGACAAAGCTCTTGTAAAAAAAATTAATACCAATGGTTTTTGATCCAATAGTTATAAGCTTTTGTTATAGAGCCATACCTATTTATCATATAATCGTGCATCCATAGTAATTGAGTCTTGGGATTTGTTTGCCAATCTTCACCATAACTTTTCATTTTTTCAGGTGGATAAGCTTGACCTAATCCATATGCTCCTGATGACGGATTTCTTGCACTTGGATTCCAGCCTGATTCTTTACTAATAATATACTCCCAATGTTTTTTCTCTACATCACTAACTCTTAATTCTTTTACAACAGAATCAAAATCATTTTTAACACTACCTGATGCTTCAGGATTACTAAGATGATTATGGATGCTGCCATTTGAACTTGAAGATGTACCACTTGATACTGACTCTTTGTCTAGTCTTGTATAAGGATTAGCAACTTTTACGATGTCACTTGGAAGTTCGTCAGTTTTTATATCATAGCATTTAAGAACTACTGTAGTATCTCCAACCTTATGTGTAATGAAATATACTCGATCTATTTTATGACTTTTTTCGTGATAATTGTCTATTGCTTTATATATCTTATCTTTATTTTTATCAGATAGATCATTGTCATTTTCTACTGAAATTAAAGATAAAATAGCCTTGGCATTATCAGGATTTTGTAAATAGTTTACAATATCAGCTTCACTCCTATACTTCTCATCTAATTTTTTTGTTAATTCTCTAATATAATCAAAATGTTTTTTGATGTCTTCTCCATAATTCTTTTTTGAAAGATCGACACCTTCTCCCTGGTATACATTAGATTCATTTTGAATATCTGTCAATGGCATTGACCTGTTATTACCCAGAACGATAGTAACAGCCATAATTAAACCAATAGTTATCATTGCAAAAAATCCAGCTCCTAGCATCATTGCTAAAATTGCTTTCATAGCTTGCCATATACCTATCATCAGTTTTTTTAGTAGATTAAAAGCTCGTACGATGGTGTTTTTGCTTATGTCCTTTATGACTGCTCCCAAACCATTAGATTTATATAAACGTCTATATCTACCATACGTTTTTGCAAGGCTCTTATATCCTTTAACAGACTTGCTTTTGATTAATTTAAAACTACTTTTAATTTTATCTCTATTTTTAACCCCTTTAATAAGCTGCTTACTTGTTTTTATAGTTATATTTTTTCCTGGTTTATAGATAAGTGCTTTTCCTGCCTTATAGTAGTTTCTATGAATATCAACAGATTCGCCTAAACCACTTAATGCTAGGTTGTTGCTATCTTTTTTTAAGTCCCTTATTATTTTTCTTCCATAATCTTTTATGCCCTGCTTACTTGAATTTTTGATTTTTATTCTTCTGGTCTTGATTTTATTAAACTTTCTAATAGTTTTAGCATAATTTCTCCTTTCAATGTTATTTAAAAGAAATTCTTTGTCAGCATACAACAACTTTGCAAAACTTACGTTATATTTTGTCTTGGATATAAGCTTATATTTTCTAAGATTTGATTTATCAAGTCCTTTTTCTTTCAAGTATTCATTCCATATTTTTTTATTAGTAAACTTTTTTCCAGGAGAATCCGTACTAATAATATTTTTTAAATTTTTATATTTGTTATTTTTAAAAAATTCAATATTAGAATTTTCTAAACCAAAGACTCTGTTAAACCCTTTATTGCTTAAGTCATTAAGTCTTTGATTTATAGACCTGGTATCTATCCTTATATCCCCTTTTAGCAAACCTTTTGGTGTGATCAAGGGAGCAGTCTTTATTTTGTTCACTCCAGCAACTGCTGCTTCAACTCCAATATTTTTTGCTAATCCACCATACATTCTTCCATAGTAGGCGTAATCCTGAACAATTTTTAAACTTTCATCAGATCTTGATTCATTCATCAGTTCTCTATTAACAAACTTAATTGCTCCCTTTGCAGATGCTTTAATCTTCTTGTCGACATACTTTCCAGCGTAATATCCTTTATCAAAATAATTTTTTCTTTCATTGTCATCGACTTTAAAAGCTGTAGCTTCTACATTATTAGTTTCTTTATTTTTTTTATTTTTATTAATATATCTATTTTCTACTTTTTTAAAACTTTTTTCTTCGTTTTTATTTTTAACATCTTCATTAGATATTTTTTCATTTTTTTCAGTAGTTTTAAAATTATTATTATCGTCGATTTCTCTCTCGATCTTAGTTTTTTCTTTATTAACCCTATTCCTATTTACATATCTTTTATTAACTTTTATCATTACCTATCCTCTATTCATTTGTTCTTTATCTAATATTTCTTTTTTAACATTAATTTTAGCAACTTTCTTTTCCTCTCTTTCAATCCAACTCATTTGTGCTGCCTTATGCTCATGTAATGTTCCTTTGCTATCATAGAATTTTTTTGACTTTAATAAATCCTTAGAATACACTTTTAAATTATCAATTTTTTTATTTAAAGTTATGATTTGTTTTTCTAAAAGTTCTTTTTCAGTTTTCAGATCTTCAAAAGTTATATTCGATTTTGACTCAGCATATTTTAATTTCCCTTCTTGTTTTGCAAAATCAAAATATTCTAGATACAGATTATATTCTTCAAGAGTTTTATTTAATTCATTTCTTTCTTTAAATAATTTTTCAAACAATTCATCTTTTTCCTTTATCTTCTCATTTAATTCATCATAACTTTTTATCTTTAACATAGATACAAAATTCAAAGTATGATATAGGTCTTTAATATAATTGCTGCTCTCAATTTCTTTTTCTTTTAAATAATTTGCTTCTAACTCCAAATCAATTTCTAACTTTGTTTTTTCATTTTTATTTTTATCATATTTTTTTATTTTCCTTAGCTCACCAGCATACATTATCTTATTAAAAATTTTATCATTTAAAGTTCTCATCTTTTCTTCTTCATTTTTAATTTTAGATAGTTCATCTTTTATTTTTTTCTTCTCGTATTCTTTTCTTTCTTCTAAACTTAAAGAAAAGAATTCTTGCAATCCTATTTTAGTAAATTCATAACCTAATGTTTTCCCTCTCACAGCTTTTGCTTCCGTCTGATCCTTTCTTGGACTATATGAAATGGTCTTATATTCTTTTCCAGTATTTGAATTTTTGTATCTGACTTTATATCCAAGCTTCTCTACTTTTTCTATATAATCATAAATGTCTTTTGAATTATTCCTTACATAGTATAAATCTTTTTTTAATTCTTCTTTCCAAGAATCGTTGTTTTTATATTTTTTGTGTTCATACCAGCTCTTATCTTTTTTCATTCTGTTAATCATTTCAGGTTCTGACACTTCTGAATAACCAAAAACATTCGCAAGCTTATTTGTTTTTGATATTAATTTTTCTACATAACCTTCTGGTATATGTAGCTTGTTACCTTTATATTTTTTTGAATAGGCATTGATTACTATATGAGTATGAAAATAATCGTTGCTCTCATCGCTCGATGGCAAATGAGATGAAAGATATGATTGATATTCTGATCCACAAATTTCCTTTGCGACTTGTTCAGAAAATTTATGAAGCTGCTCCCAACTAAACTTTTCTGTATCATATTTATTAAAAGACACGACAAAGTGATATAAAAATCGTGAATTTTTTTTAGGTTTCGGATCGTGTTTATTTTTTTCCCAAAGTCTATTCGCTCTTGTCATCATCAATTGTTTTTTTGCAATATTTTTATTTTTAGATAATCCATTTATTGTAGATATAAATTCTTCATTATCAAAATTTTTATTTTTGTTATCAGCATAATCTAAAAGATTTACCACACCAGAAGGTGGTCTTTTTTGAACATCGTAATTATATTCGATTAAATTCGATGTTGCTTTTTCTGCAATTCTTTTAGAGCCATCGTGAACTACGCTTACTAATTTTACTATTGGCAATTAAAATTTTTCCTTTCTTCAAGAATATCTATAACTTTTCCTATTTCCTTATAACAATCTTGAAGTATATTTTTTATTTCTGTATCTCCATCATCAAGATTATCTAGGTGATAAATTATTAGATCTAATTTTTCTGCAACTAAACTTTCTTTATCATTTTCAAAGTAGTATTTGATTGCATCGTTAATCAAATCCGATTCAGTATAATTTTTTATTTTCTTTGTTACATTTCTAATTTTATTAGACAGGTTTTGATCTAACATAAATGTTTTTCTCTTATACATATCTATTCCTTCTTCCAACACAAATCATTTAATAATTAGATATGATATGTGTTTTTAATTTTTAAACTTTTACAACTATAAGACTAATCATAAATGATCAGACTTATATATTTTTATTTTTAAATTTTCTGTTTTCTGAATTTTCTTCTCTAAAAATATAAATCGTTTTGCAAAATAGCTACGAATAATATTTTTTAACTTTCTAACTTTTTAAATACAAGACTAATCATAAATGATCAGACTTGTTAATTCTTTTTTATAAATTTTCTATTTTTTTGAAACAAGGACATATTGTTAATCTGTCCTTGACAAGATACGCAAACTGGGGACAAAAAAGCAACTTTTTTGTATTTTTGAATGTTTGCACTTGCAGCATAAATGCTGATTAATCAGGAGAAAATCTCCCGAACCCACTATTTTTTCTATCATAAAATTCCCTTTCTTCGCTAATTATTAGAAGTCTGATTACAATCTTATTTAAAAATTTTTTCTAAAAAAGATTTTGACAACTTATAATTATTTTCTTTTCGTAACTCATCTTCTGTAATATCTACCTGAATAATATTTTTGATTTTTGGATTTTGCTTTAAGGCTTCTAACAAAAATCGTCTATCTGATCTTAAGTCTTCTCTTACATTTAAGATTAATTCAGGATAAGATTTTAATGCAGCTAAAATATACCTTTCGTCATTCCTTAATGACTCTGGTAAATATTTTATTATCTCACCATGGTCTATAAGAACTTTTTCTGTTAAAGAATATTTTTCTACCACCCTATCGCCTAAGCACAGTATGAGATACGGAAAAATCTTTAAGTTTATTTTTCTCTCGTATGATATTTTTTTAGTTTCATCTTCATCGTTATAAACAAACTTTTCAGGATTATTTTTTATTTCCTCGTTAAGATAAATCAAAATTTTAGGATTTTTTTCAAACTCATTAAAGAAAAGATCGTAATAACTCTCTGTATCTAAGTCGACATATTTAAAATTACTTATATCACTCTCAACAAAACTTTTACATATTTTAAGATTTTGTTTTACAGACTCATCAAAATATTTCAAACCTTGGCTTACTTTTTGTAATGACATTAATTCAGCAAGCTCAACACTTCCTCTTGCTTCTGTATTCATCATTTCTAAAACTGTATCAGCCGCTTCTACTTTCTTCTTAAATATTTTTACTATCTGATCTCCGCTAAAGTTAAAAATATAGTTTTTATATTTTTCCTGTTCTGTTATAAAATGCCTTAAGTCACTTGGTGTTATATTTTCTTTACTTATTAAATTGCTAAATATTTCTTCAAACTTATTATTATCATTTATTTTATTATCAATAATGTAATTAAGTTCTGTTTTACTTTTTATTTTTTCTAAAAAACTTTCTGAATTATTGCTCACAGCTTTATTATTTAATTCTTCAATTTTTTCCTTATATACACTATTTAAGTTTTCTAGGTACTCACATTTATCTTTAGTTTCATCGATAGTTTTTTTGAGTTTCTCTATCATTTTTTTATTTTCATCTTCACTTCTTCTAAGTTCAGCGTTTTCACGTTTAATGCTGCCTATCATCTTTTCAAATATTTCTTTATCTACACTTGCACTAACTCTAGTCATAGTAACTCCTTAAAAATTAGCTCCCAATCGGGAGCTATCTTTTACCTTTTTCGATTATCTTTATTAATTTCTTTTACGTTGTTTTCTACTTTTTCATCAAGAACTTTTTCAGATGAAATTTTATTTACACGATCAAGACCTTTATCAAATTCAAATTTTAATTCAGATCCTTTAACTTTTAGTACCGATTTATCTTCCCAATTAAGTTTTTTGTTTTCGTCCATACCTGGTGCTATTATTTTGTAATCATAATCCTTATCTATATAGATATACGATGTTTGGTTGTCTTTGTTTTTTATAGGCTTGATTTTTGTATCTATTGAAAAATCTTTATACTGACTTTCTTCAGGAAATCTTATCCTGAATTTACTATGTTCTCCTTGATCATAATATAAGTCATTTACTTTGTATTCATTCACACTTGTATTCAAAAATTTTATAAAAACATCATTCTTTTTAACTTCATCAGAAAGTTTTTCTAGCCTTTCTTTTCCTTTATTAAATTCTCTTTGAAGATCAGAACCTGATATTTTTATTTCTTTTTTATTTTTCCAATCAATAGCTCCGTCTTTAGATAATCCTGGTGCTATAGCTCTATATTCAAACTCTGGACTAATATACATATATGATGTTAGACCATCATCGTTTACTCTTGGAGCAATTTTTGTGTCTAATGAAAAGTTTTTGTAATCGCTCTCCTCTGGAAATTTTATCCTGAATTTAACAATTTCCTTATTGTTATCAAAAACATCTTTAGTTTTATATTCATGAACATCTTTGTTAGAAAACTTAATAGCTAAATCTTTTACATCTTTTGTCATCTCTACGTCCTCTTTATTCTCAATATATTTTTCGTATATGTTTTGTGGAAGCTTTAATCCACACTTATTTAGCTCTTTGTCAAATTCCTTAACTGTCATCTTGTCCATATCAAAATAATTTTCTAATTCTTCATAGAAATCTTTGTATGTTTCGCTGTCAAAACTTTTGCCACCATTTGGCTTTCCGTCTGCTTCTAACATCACCTGATTTTCAAATTCTTCTATAACATCTTCAATCAAAACTTTTTTGTCATCTAAAAGGACTAGCTCGTTATTATAATCATATCCGACTCCAATTTTTCCTAAAACATCATCTGATACATTTATCATAACAAGATTATCATAATCTGGGGTGTAATTTAAAAAGCAATCATCTGATGCTGGAACTCTTTCTATTTCAACATCATTAATGTATTGCACAAACTCATTTGTATCTAAAGAATACTTACTTTGTATTGTTACATGATTGTCGGACTCATAATAGGCAACTCCAATTTCTTTAGATTCCATATAATCATTTAAAATACTTTTATAGCTTTCTTCTTCTGTATTTCCATATTCACCTTTAAAAAATTCTGCTATCCCTTGAACTATTTTCTTTTTTTCACTTATATTTTCATCAATATCTTTTTCTATTTTTCCATATTCTGAGTCTAAATAATTAAAATATTCTTTGCTATCTTTAAATTCTTCTTTGGATTTAAACTCTTTGCTCATAATTTTCTTAAGCTCGTTTACTAGAAGATTAGCATGAAATTTAATGCTTAATTCATTAATTTTTGGATCGCTGTTTTTATTTTTAAAAACCTTGTTAATTTCTTTTTCAAGACTTTTATCTAGAATACTTTGAATATCAAGAGGTAGATGTGATATTTGCTTACTATAATCACCAACACTACCTTCTATAAGTGCGTAACCATTACCTAAATCATATACCAGGTATCTTAAATCATTAACTTTTCCTTCATTCCTATAAGATGGTTTTAGTTGTCTTAATATATCTACAAGGCTACCAGGTGTAACCCAGGCTAAATGATTATATTTGCCTATCAAGTCACTCTCATTTATTTTTTCTAATTTTAAAGACTCATTGTAGTCTATCATAATTAAACCTACCTACTCATATCTTTATTTATTTCTAAATCTTCTTTAATTTCTTCAATTTTATTGTTGATTAAGTCCATCATGTTTTGATTGCCATCTAACTCATACACAGTTATTTCTTCTATATATTCTTCTATATCGTCATTTATATCTATGCCTTCGCTCGATAGCTTCTCTTTTGCAATATCCTGGGCTTCATATCCTATTGTATCTTTTAACTCATCAATAATAGGCTCGATGCTATCATGGTTACTACAGTCACTTATATTATTAAGTGCTTCTTCAATACCCTCAGTTAATGGTAATTTATAATCTTCGGCTATACTAATAGCTACGCTTCTTACAATATCGTCTAAATTTTCATATAGCTTGTCTATATTTCTTAAATATTGAGCTGACATTATGTCCTTATCGAGGTCGCCTGATAAACCAAATTCTTGAGCTACTCTTTCATAATATCCACCATCTTTTAAATCAGGAAGTGACTTATATAAGTCAGATGAATATATATCGACAGAACGATCAGCAACCTCACTTATAGCATCAGATAAATAAGCCTGATTATCGTACAACAAGTAATCATATAACGTGAAAGATGCATCGTCTAAATCAGGTTTTAAGCTTTCATAATCATCTTTGTTGAATTTTTCTCTGTCAATTTCCCTCTCTTGTTCTTCTTCATAACTAACAGGTTCACCATGAATAACTCTTTCGTCCTCTAGGTCTATGCCAAGTTTTTCGATATAACCATCGATGTCAGCGTCAAAAATTGATGCAGCATTGTCATCATTGATAAATTCGTTATAGATTGAATTTAAACAATCTTCATTATTTATATTTTTTTCTATAGATATAAGTGATTTAACATAATCTTCATAGTTTTCACTAATTAATTGGTTTACATTTGCTCTAACTTCATAATAAGTCATAGTTTTCTCCTTTTATATTATGATAATTTAAATTTATATAATAAATTATTTATTATATTATGATAAATAAGGGGCAAAAAAAATTATCTGATTCTTTCTTTATCGACTTCTAACTCTAATTCTTTACATAGGTCTGAAATTACATCATCAATTTCTTGATGTAACTCTTTGATAGTGAGATTGTTATCAATATCTTTTATTCTTTCATCGACACCTTCTGTAATTGGGGCATATTCTATCATTTCGTTTACATTTATTCCCAAATCATAAAGTTTATCATATACTATGTTTTTAACAACTGTATCGAGATTGTTATATAAACAATAGCTATAGGCATCGCCTTGGCACATTTGAATATCCTTTATTAAATCCCCTTGCGAGCCAACTTGCGACATTGTTTCTTCATAAAATCCGTCCCAATAAAGATTACCGATGCTATTAATAAGATCTCCGTTCATTATATCTACATAACCTGTTGACAAATCCGATATAACATCGCAAATGTTGTAATCTTCTTCCTCTCTATTTTCAAGCTCATATTTTAATTCATCACATATTTCTTCACCACGTTCCTCTAGGAAATCTGACCTATATGTGGTCATTCCTCTAATTTCATATTCTTCCTGATATTTTTCAAATTTTCTTTCTTCCACTTAATTTTCCTTTCTTTTTATATTTTAATAAATTTACAATATATCAGCTTATATCTACTCCGATTATATCATAAAATGATAATATCAGCAATATTTCGTGTGTTTATTATCATATTATAATATTATATGTAATCAAAAACTCCAGGATAAAACCTGGAGTTTATATATTAGTAATTTGATTTTTTTATGTTGCAGTCGCCACAAAGCATTTGGCAATTTTCAGCTATAGTCTTGCCGCCTTTGCTCCATGGGACTATGTGATCGCCTTGCAATTCGTCAAACTCAAATTCTTTGCCACACCCAGCACACTTATGACCTTGTCTTTCATAAGCAGCAAGTTTATCACGTCTATCAAAACTCCTGATATTTAGGAGTTTTTCTTTTCCTGTTAGAAGATACTCATAAATGCCTGATTTTTTACTAACATCTTCATCGCCCATTAATCGTTGAACTTCTTTTTCAAGCTTACCAGGGTCTAGGTCTTGCCTATCTTTATGTTCATTGTAATATAAACCCCAAGGAAGTCCCCTCATTTCCTTCCTGTATTTAGGGAAAATTGCTTTTACCCACTCGATAACAGAACGAAAATATGACCATAGTTCAAAAGCTGTTGGATTATGCATATGCTTAGCCATATATTCCTCGATATTAATTCCATCACGAGAAGACACCCAAGATAGAGCTGTTTCAAGGTACTCTTGTCTGATTGAAGATCCTCGTAAGTAGTCACCTGCAATCATACTTGCAGCACAGCCTGTCTTTGAAAAGTATCTTTTCGCATCAGATGTCCAGGATCCAGCATAAACTGCATTTCTTAATTCCTGGTCTGTTAGTTTCTCACCAGCTATATTAATTATTTTAAACCATTCAAGCTTTTCACTATCAGTACCATCACAAACATATACAAATAATTCATAATTCAATATTTGATTTTGTAGATCACTAGGCAAATTGTTAAAATACTTATCATCTACAGAAAAACTTCCGTCTATATATTCACAAAGTGATATTGTTCTTTGTTGACCATCTAGTAATTCGTAGGTATCTTCTCCAGTTTTTGCCCAATAAAAAACATTGAGTGGTAAACTTCTTAAAACAGAACGAATAACTTCATCTCTTTTATCATCAGGATATACAAACTCCCTTTGATATTTCGGTCTTATGTCAAGCCTTTCATCGTAACCAACTACACCCTCTTCATTATCATTAAAATAGCCGTCAGTTATTTTACTCACCTTGATTTTTCTTTCTTCTATAATCATTTTTTAGTCCTCGCTTCTTGGTTCTGGGTGCTTATTACGGATAAGTATACGAGCATATTTTGTTGTTCCATTAACAACTCCAGCACCTAATCCTCCACCACTATCTATTTCAGGGTTAAACCCAAGTTTAGTTAAATCATCTTTATAATTACTCCATGAATGACGAGAAGCTATACCAACTACTTCAAATTGACTTGGATTATATTTATCTAGAAATGTAATTGGTACTCCCATAACACCCTCATAGTTGTAAGGAATATCTTTAACCTTATCTACATTAATTGCATTATAATTGTCATAATTAGGATAAATTTCAGGGCTGTATTTATTAACTAAAATTAAATCCTCGTGACGTTTTTTAATATCTAAATTTGTAAACCAGGCACAGTTTCTAAACTTTACAAGACCTGTGTTCTCATCGTATACACCTTTTGCGTAATTTGAAGCATCTCCTAATACTTTAAAAAAAGCATTACCATTAGAAAATCCATTACCTAGCCACATTCTATTTTCTTTCAATAAAGGAAAAATTTCTTTATAGGTTATTGCATTTCTATTACCAATAATCAAAAAGTCCTTTTTATAATCTATTAGAGTAGCCACATACTCTCTAAAAAGTGAAAAAGGTGGATTTGTAACTACAATGTCAGCTTCTTTTAGAAGCTCCAGGCACTCATCAGATCTAAAATCTCCGTCACCTTTAAGTTCCGTCAATTCATTTTCGCCCATTTTAAAAAGTTCAGCGACATCGAGCATATCGATACCACCATCACCTGTGGCATCGTAAATTTTAGTGACAACAGCCTTATAAGGCTTTCCTTTATTAGACTCATCACCACCTAAAACATCAAATAAAGACAACTGTTGGTGTGCTATAGGAGAAGTTGCATAACAAGTAGCTATTAATTTTTTTAGTCCTAGTCGATTAAAGTTAAGAACAAAATATTTGAAAAAATTTGATTCAAATGGATCATCGCAATTACAAAAAACAGTTTTTCCTTTGAAGTGTTTTCTGTAATATCTTAATTCTTTTTCTATATCTGTTAGTTGAGTATAAAACTCATCATTTTTATCCCTTGCAGCAGAGTTCAAACTTTCATTACCCGCCATATTTTTCTCCTTTATTATTCGTTACAAGCCAATCAAAACAATGAAACCAAAAAACCCACTAAATGAAGTTAGATTTTTTGTTGTTTCCTGTAGATTTTTTGTTGTTTCATCACCTTACAAACCTCTGATTTCAAGTCTTCCAGGATTATTTTTTCTTTATCCAGGACAAGATTATAAAAGTTCTCCAGGTTAATTTTGCAAACAATGAAACCAAAAAACCCAAAACGGGATTACTCCCAGCAAATGTTGATTTTAAGCTAAATATAATCTTCATATTTTGCGATTTAAGGCATTTTATTTTTCTCGTAAGGTATTTATACCTCTATTTTATCGGGTTTTTCCTCTATTTTTTACTTTATCGATTTCCGACTTTAAATCTTCCAGGACAAGTTCTTCTTTATCCAGGACAAGATTATAAAAGTTCTCCAGGTTGTTTTTGCGAACAATGAAACCAAAAAACCCACTAACTGAAATTAGATTTTTTGTTGTTTCCTGTAGATTTTTTGTTGTTTCATCACCTTGTAGACTTCTGATTTCAAGTCTTCCAGG